>Ga0307515_10000796_pt1 | contig 72717 bp, 67 predicted proteins | sample 17_EM_MG_FD_194513 | JGI IMG/M metagenome (GOLD analysis project Ga0307515, IMG submission 194513) | Populus trichocarpa ectomycorrhiza microbial communities from riparian zone in the Pacific Northwest, United States - 17_EM | ecosystem: Host-associated > Plants > Roots > Unclassified | place... | reverse complement strand
CCCAGTCCCGCCAAATCCACCCCAAGCCCCTCTTGGTCCCTGAGCAACCACTGATCCGCGCCTCTCCACCCACCCATCGCAGCCGCATGCGCCACGCTCCCCTGCGGGCTCGAAGGTGCATAAATACTCTGCTGGTAGGGGTACGCTATCAGCGGCGACTGCTGCTGTAGTATCTGCTGTTGCTGTTGCGGTTGCTGTTGTGGTTGCTGTTGCTGCTCTAGCGGAACCGCCATCCTTGGACTCCCCGGACTCCCGCTCCTCACACTCATCGTCGGACTTCCCAATTTCTCCTGCAGTCCCCAGCGTTTCCCCTCCCCCCTGCGTCGCGTAAGTATCACCGCCGCTTCCTCGGGGATCTCGAGACGCCATCGTCGCACGAGAATGTCAATTATGACTAGCGATCTTCGGGCGACGAGCCAGCATTCCCCCATGTCCTCGAGTGCCTGCAGGGACTGCACGATATCGCGCGTAGCCGTTTTCTGCGGGAGGTTGAGGAGGTGGATGGTGGCGGCGGAGTGGATGAAGTATCCTGCGACGTTGCAGATCTGGCGGAGCTTGTAGCGGTGTTTGTAGAAGCGGAGGTATTTGGAGATTGTTGTTGCGGCGGCGAGACATGCTTTTCTTGGGTCGAGGTGGGAGAGAGGAGTGGAGGAGGTTGAGGAGAATTTTAGGAATGGACGAAAGAGATGAATGTACAGGGTTTGGTGGAACATGTGCATCAGCAGTGTGCTAGGGAGGCTTCCGCTGCGCGCTTCGAGTTCGGGCGGAAGCCGTTTGCGCCACTCTTCCAGGCGAGAGAAGAGTTCGCCGAGCTTTTTGAATTCTGCGCCGACGCTGGATTTGGAGAGGTTTTTTGCCTGTGGCTGGTTGGAGGCCGGCGTTGGGTTGTAGAAGACTAGGAGGATGTCGTTGGAGATCTCACAGAGCATCGAGATTTGAAGGCTGATGGCGCGGATACGTGAGGGTTGCGCGGCATCAATTACGCCCTCGTCGGTGTAGGGGACCCAGTTGTCGCTGTCTTCGCTTGGGAAGACGTCGGGTTTTGGGACCGTCACCATAGCGCTAGGCAGCTGCGGCATGCGCCCCATGTAGTTGCTCCAGCATCTGTCCATGTAAGCCAGTACTACGCCAAGTAGGGGGGAATGGCACACTTGTCAAAGAGGAAGCAACCCCAGAACGTAATGCATCTGGCATCAACCTCCTCGTCCGTCATTTCATCTTCCTTCAATGTAGTTGGGTCCAGGTGAAGCCCCAAGTCCATTGCCATACGAAAGCTCATTCCAGAGTACACCCAACCCTTCGCCTCCCTCCCGCACCCTGCCTCGCGCACGCTCATCAGCGCGAGGGCTTGCACAGTGGTGAGACGAGGGTTCTCATGTTCATCATTTTCAAAGATTATTCGCTTTGCCTCTTTGAAGAAGTGGTCGCCAGCTGTAGCTGAGTCTTCCGGGTTTGCACGGGCCGCTTTCCATGTTGTAAAGTGACATCCAAGGGCGAGCATGATGTTGACGAGTAAAGGGGTGCAGTAGACGACCCGCCGGGGGTCTGAGTCTCGTTTGCCACGGAAAAACTCTCGGTAGAACAAGTCTTTGGAGAGGGTTGTGAAAAAGGGGTAGTGATAGGTGAAATAAAGCGTCTAGACATTGTGAGTGACAGCAATTAGGAATGAGAGCCTACGCACGATTAGGTGTAATATCAAGTCCTTATCCTGCGTCACCGTCGTCCACGAAAGAATAGGAATATGAAGCTCCCTTTGGCTCATGATGTTTGGTAGCTCAGTATCCGTATCCGATCCTTGACCAGATGGTAGCAGCATCAAGTTCGATGTCGCCCCAATGAATCGCACTTGGCCCTCCTCCAGCCGGAGCGCACCCATCTTCCCGCTCAGCTCCGCCTCTAATGACGTCGGCCCATCACCATCATCCTGCCAGATGCTTCCCTGGGAAGCCGGCGAGTCCCCCTCAACCCCACCCGCCTCACTATACCCATCTGCAAGTTGTTTCTGTTCATCGGTGATCCTTTCCGCCAGATCCTCCAGCGAGTCGCATGCCCGTATCTCTCGTACGAGGTCAACAACTTTGTTCTCGGGATACTGGGGGCGAGGATGTCAGCCCAGCAACATCTGTAACAGGTATGCCCAAGAATGGGGAGGGGGAGGGGGAGAATAAAACATTCAAAATCGCCTCGACCAAGGTCTGCAGCGTTCCATTCTGTGTCTTGAGGTTATCAATATCCTTCTTATACACACCCTTCCGTCGGTGGTCACTATTGAGATCGTACACGCATTCGGTATGGTAGACGGAGGAGCATGCTGCGCAGGCGGGGGTGTTGCCGTCGCACTATTAAAATCAGCAATCCTGCCTCCTCTGACATTGTAATCGCAAACAATGAACCTTTGATTTCCGACGACGGCAAGCAATGCAAGCACTGCTTACACATCGCCGCTTTGTGGGTCGCGAAGCGTCATTGAGTTTGTCTCGACCAGTCTTGCTGCCAGCGGTAAAGCGGGGTGGCTTGGAGGTAGGTGAGTGCGCTGACGATGAGGAAGCTGATGAGGCCATTGTGGAGGGTGAGGGCGGCGGCCGCTCCCGACGCTCACCGGAGTATTTCTAGGCGGAATAGTACTGAAGTGGGGCTGTCTAGTGAGGGTCAGCTCCGCACTTGGTGGCGGACCCTGTCGAAACCTGCGCGCAATGGCTATTGTTAGTGATGGAAACTGAATGTATCGTTGAACGTATTCGGTATATTCTTTTTGATGGCGGTAGTAGTGGTGAATGGTGCGAGTGGTGGTGGTGGTGGTGGTGGTGGTGGTGGAGATGGGATGCCGCGATAAGATGTGCGCACGTGCCACAACGTGGGGTAATGCGACTAATACGCTTTAGGCTACCCAGCCGCAGCGAGCGTGGGGTTATCAGCAGAAATCGAGATGCCTAGATGATCAATTGGGAGAAATACAAGGCACAATCACTGCATATATGCCCAGAAAAGGCGGATTTTGGGCACATTATTGGGTCACTGGACCAGGGTGAATCATGGACTGTGGTTCGGAAAAGCATGAGCGCATAAAGCTTGATGGATTGAGGCAACAGAGAATTTGATGCTGCAGGATACATCTTACTGCCTAGAGCCGAGATGGTTATTGGTACCTGCCGTTGCAGGTTGCTGCAGGGCGGTATGCATTACGTACTGAAGTACATCTCCACTGGTTGCTTCAAGGGTCGAGACTCACCCGGAATGCCCGACGATATGAATGCGTTGGGCTTCGCGACCGGAGCTACATACCGTATGTCAATTGTAGCCCGATTCCAGTGTCAAAGGTAACGAACACCTGCCTATCATCTGCTAGAAATTACACGATACCCAAACCCGGTACTCGGCATGTGACACGGAGAACTTGAAGACAAGGATACTGCTATCAACTACCGGCAGAGAAACGATAATGGACGCTTCCTTGCACAAATTGGCCATTCTCACATCCTCAGACTAGCGATGACACACAGACATCTCGGGTGGTTTCTAGGGCAGGACAGCATGGGAATTTTGAAATCGCAAAATGAGTCTCGTGCTAGACGTGTGTCTCTAATTCCTCGATTTCTCTGCTCGTGTGCTCTCATTCGTCTGCTTTGACAATATATTCTTTGGAACCCGATCACCAGGTTAGAGCGTATCTAAACGCCAAATTTTCATCCAGGGTGTCGAGCAATATCCAACGCGGGGTCAAGCAAGGACTTTCCGATCCCCTTCAAGTATGGGAAATTTCCCCGCGCTTCTGGCGTCACTTTAGCGTAGAATCAAGGTATGTATAGTACTAATGTCAGAACTGCAATATCTGGATATAAGGGTGAAAGTATAGCTTGATACCTATTAAAAGTTGACCATGATTATCACTTTTGAGTGTTCGCAAGTGATAACTGAGGGTGTACAGCTGTACATCCCCACGCCCCGCTCGCCCGGGTAGGTAAGTTGATTAGACGGATTGTTGAAATCTTGTTCTAATTTCCAAATGATAAGAGTCTATATCCTTCAATTAACAAGAACTAATGCTTAGCATAGCTGGAAGTGTATGGCACTATAAACGCTGGACAGGTGCTGTAAACGCCCGGTGATGTAAACACCAAGGTTCGAAACCTACAACGCTCGTTCTTTTGCTTTCTTTAATCCGCCGTGCTTAGAGTAGTTACCCATTCACCTAGAGCATACGTCAGGGCTGTATATCTGAACATAGGGGTGAAAGTAGTGAAAGCAAGACCAATTTTGAGTATGAGTGGGTGATAATCGTGAGTAGATTCCTCTCGGTGGCGGTTACCGTTGTCCTGGCCAGACGGATTGTTGGCCATTTATTTCTATCATGAAAGTCCGAGTTCTTGCTATAAACAAGAGCTAATGCGAAGCTTAGCCTGCAGTGCATGGTGTTGTAAACACTAGGGTTCGAAACCTGTAGCGTTCATCTCTGGCGCGCGTGGTGCTATAAATCCCAGGTGCTGCAAATACCAAGGTTCGAACCCTTCAGTGCTCATTCTTTTGCCGCTCCCAGGGCAGTTAATAATCCCCTATTAGTAGTGTTGTATATGGACCCGACTAAGCTAACCTGATGGTAAGGTACCTAGCCGGTACGGCATAAGGCACCCAACTACCTTGTATATATCTCCAGTCTGTCTCCCTCTTCTCTTCTCTCTGTACCTTAGTCTATACACGCACACGGTTCTCCCCTTCCATATCGTAACAAGCAGAAGTCGTGTAGTCTAAGAAGCATAACGAGTGCCTACTCCCCTAAGGCCCTACAGAGACTAAGATGTGCCGGTAGTGCCGGTGGACAGACTAGCCAACTCTACTCTCGGCGTCCTTGTATCCGAGTATTATAGCCCCGACCTGAGTATTCGTGTGGGCACGACAGCCCTGATGTGATTACATATCGTGGTTGTTGGAAATATCTGAACCTTTGAACCAACAACTACTGCCAGCATATCCGGCAATGAATAGTTCTGTAAACGCCAGGTACTGAAAACACTAAGATTCGAAACCTGTAACGTTCAGTCTTTTGTTATTTTGTCCACCTATCTCTCATTTTTCTATTATAGGAATGCCCACGTTAAGGCTATAGAACCTAGATACAGGTGAATAAGACTATGGTGGCTTTACCGCTTTTAGTGGCAATTGTTGAAGCAAATTCCATAAATTTCCTCTTTCGGGCGACTCTTGTTGAGAGTAAAAGAGAAAGAATGAAGAAGCTCAATTGTCTATCGATCCAAAGAGAGGGAAAACTATAAATTTATATACGAAAGAGAGAGAAGGAAAACTTCATGCCGACTGCCAAAGCCGGAGCCCAAAGCCGAGTACCAGTCCCGAGCCCTCCTCCTCAGCATGGGGGCACGCGAGGCAGATGGGGGCGGGCGAGGCTGGTGGGGGCAGGCGAGGCTAGTGGGGGCAGGCGATGTTGATGGGGGCGGCCAGCCACCGGCCTCATGCCCGAGTCCACACTAAGGAAGCCACCGGGCCAAATCCCTAGTCAACAACTCTTTTGTATTTTAAACCCCGTTTCGAGTCCTTCAATAAACATGAATCGATGTCTAGCTTAGCTGGTGTTACAAACGCTAGGTGCTGTAAACACCAAGGCTCGAAACCCAGGTTGGTGCTGTAAACATCAAGATTCACTGATGCTATAAACACCAAGGTTCGAATCCTATATCCCCAATCTTTTATCCATTTAGACGTGTAGAAGGTTGAATACATTTTCTTCCTCAGAATTACTACTTAGATAGGTATAGTCAGAACCTAACTGCCTGATTTTGACAGCCCTGATTTGAGTACAACCGAAAGCAAACAAGAGACAAGCTGAAACGAAATAAGAGGAAATCCAAAGCAATTTGCCCCCCACAAGCATCATTGACCTTCGTCTCGATGCCCGTGTACTGCCCGAGTAGAAGTTCCCGTATCGTTCTCTACTCCAAGAGTAACTTACCCGCACTCGACCTGTGTGAAGAGTATGACTCGAATCACTACCTTCTGTCACGATCTCTGCAACTGAATATACGATCTATCATATACTTCTGCGGCCTCTGATACCACGGTAACTAACTGTATCCACACCGATCGATATGTCCACCATTTCTTTCTCCTCTTGTACAGATGTACGGAGTCACAATCTCTGTACTTACTGTCTTCGATTCCGGGGCAGGTGAGTGCAAGTGTTCCCCTGCAAGCCGGCAGTTCGGAGAACACGTCCATTGACTGTATTATCTCTCCGGATCCTTTCGATGGTGTCGGAAATAGTTAGGAAAGGCTGGCCCTAGAAAAGAGTAATAAAATAGTCCCCAAAGCCCTGCGTGGGTTTGAGGTTGTCTCGCACCCAGCCTCCTTTCTATTACGTGATTTTGAGCCTCGTACCTCAGCGTCTAAAATAACTCCCACTTCATGGAGTGAACTAGGGCCGGGGGTTCCATTGGCCGGGTAACATCTGGGTGCGAGACAAGATTTGAAGTGTGGTTGGGAGAATAGTAACTAGTGGTAAATGGAGAGGCTAATGAGATAGGGCAAGTACCTCGAAGCACCCTTTGCGGACCAACTACTTCGTGTTTATTAGAAGAGCGGGAGATATGAATACTAGAAAACTTCGAAGTTACTTAGTACCTTGTAAGGAAAAGAGCATTCGTTAAACACAAGAATGGCAGTACGTAGTGTAAGAATATGTATTCCCGCAAATTTTCGCTTCTACAACTCGAGCTCTGGCTCCACCTTCACTTCGACTTCGCCCAGGTTCGTAACATCCCTAACTAGTACTCCCCCCCCCAAGAGCTCTTCCCATTCCTTCTTTAGCGCCATAGGCTCCCTCGAAAAATCCTTTAACTGTAACGAGTTAACGTTCTGTTGTATGTTATTTTGAATATCTACTAGCATATTCCTCTCACGATATGTGCAACACTCATGGGACGCAGTGCTAATTCTAATTATCTTAAAATCAGTCACCAATTCATCTACTACCTCCTTTATACGACCCGCGATGTCATCTAATAAACTGTCCGCATCAACATCTCCAAATCCCATTGGAATCCCAATAGTTTTGAAGCCTTTCTGTAATGCAGCGAATCTTAAGTTGAAGCATGATCTGGACTGAATGGTACCTAAGCATCCCCCTCTATCGAACAAGGAGAAACGGGTGGTGGGGTCATAAACAAAGGACGCTGCGCGATAACACAAGACGACCTCTTTTGCGGCGGTGCATCTTTGCCCCCACATACCATCTGCTTCTAACTTTAGTATCCTCCAGATGTAGCATCGGCGTATCTTACCGATGACGCTCTGTGGTATGTGACAGTCCAGGCTCTTCCAGTTCTTCACCTTATCATCTGGTCCTGCTGTATTAACCATGAATTCACCATTTATCCTGATGCACTTGCGGGAGAATATTTTTGTTAGAGTGCCGAAAACCTCCTGCACTCTAAACACCCAAGCGATAAACAGCCAGTTCTCATAGCCAGGATTTTCAGCATGCTCCCTCCACTGCTTCATCCACTTCTCATCCCATGGTCGTATGACTTCCGCGCAATCGTAGTAGTCGACGACAATAGCCACTTGCATCAAGTTTTCGAACGAAATCTCATCTGGAAGGAACTGTGGACGGCCGTGAATGATATACAGCATGGCACCGAGAGCCGCGGGATCGTGATCCTCAACAACGATTTCAAACAGATCTTTAGTTGCGTTAGTGGAGGAGGTTGAGGCTTGATGGCGACGAAGTTCGACGGCTTCTGCGAACGACGAATTTGGACCGAGCATGGCGCGGAATACTGGAGATGCAGAGCAGAGCTGATGGGAAGAGACAAGGTATGTTGCGTATACCTCCGCTGTTTTTAACACGATTTGCATGTCCCCATACGGGCAGATTTCCAGGCGGACGATTTCTTGCTTGTGCTCACCGGCGCCTGTAGAAGCTTCGGACATCGTGGCTGTTGGTTGAGTGTTTGCGAGCAGTGGCACGGTCCGATGGAACACTGCCCAGTCTACGTTAGCCAAGTGGCTCTTGCTGTGAAATACGAGCGCAACAAGCTGCTGTGAGAAGTAGCCTACCGGTGCAAAGTGGGTAGGAGCGGTAGTTGAAGGTAGCGTGTCGAAAGGTTCTGTGGAATTATTGCTGCGATTCCACACAGGACGGGGTAAAAGTGTACTCTCGTTCCTAGATTTTCTCGTCGCCCGCAAGGTCTGTCAGATGGCTGGTTTTCGAGCGCAGGGAAAGTACTGAATTCAGAATCGGTGAAGTATTGTTAATTGTAGCACAAAAGGTGGAGTAGACAGTAAGTTGGCAAGTACCCCTCCCCTAGACCCTAAGCCCTAGAATAATATAGTTCATACAATTCGACCGCCGTTGTTGGCCACAACTAGGTGGCTTCACCGTCTTCACTACATTTCACATACACAATACAGGCTACTTGGAATTCGCACTTCTTCCCTCTCTTGCTTCACTCCGTTTATTCAAACATAACCGGTTTCGTAAGACTTCTATTGGTATGTAATGTGTTGCATTCCGTACACGGAATCGCCCCATCTGTAGATAGGGCCATTTCTACACATAGTGACCCCTCTCACAGATTCCGCAGACGGGGTCGGTGATCCTTGTTTGCACGCCTGGGTAAGGGGGGAACAGAAGGAAGTACATGACCTTACCGTATAACAATACATTGCTATCTAATTTTCAACAAGATTATATATGTTCCGACTGAACTGGGAAGAAAACCGTTTCGCGAATACGTCAACTTTACTAACCAGTCAGCTGTATGTGGAAGTTGTAGCCATCAGTCGACTGAACTGTGAACTAGCAGACTTTATCACCCAGCCAACTGTAGCTCCACCAACTAATCGGCATATTGGCGGGTTTCTTTTGTTAGGGGATTGATGGGGCTCGCGACATTGCTTCCATTTTTGTTATTGGAAGAAGCGGGGAGGAAATATGTTAGGTATATGCCATAGCCGCAAGCGGCCGAATGCAATATGATTACAAACAAACCAATCGGCGTATACTGTGAACTATTACTTCTGTACGCATGTATGCACTCGGTAGTGAGGATCATATGTGTTTCCGACTGAACTGCGAAGAAATCAGCTTCACGAATTCTCTCTCTAATGGACTTTTTGGTGGACCACCTCCCTGCCTTCTGATGCAACATCTGAGCCTCGTTACTTCCTTCCACCTGGCCTTAGGTAACCTCTTGCCACCGCCACTCAAGTCGTCGCCACATCACCAAGCCTGTGATTAACAAACACCAATTGAGTCGTCCTCATCTGGATCATAGCCATGACTCATGAGCAGTGGAGACAGCAGCAAAGTGAGAGCGGCAAATGGTGGGGCGGTAGAATGGTAGAGTAATAGAATGGTGGGCTAGGATACGACAATAATCGAGGACGGCAGTGGGAGTTTGAACAAATTCTTCATACCACTTCAGCGGCTTCAGCCCGCCCTCCGCTCAGTTAAGTGTATGGCAAAAGCTCAGGCATTCGGCTTCCAGTCGACTGCAGTTCATTGTTCAGCTGGCTGAAACAGAAAGTTGACTGGTGATGACTACTCAGCCGACTGGTAGGAAAAGTTGACTTATTCGCGAACCAATCGACTTATTCGCGAAGTAGATTACTTCCCAGTTCAGTCGGAACATAGCCGTCCGTTTTGTCATGTGTGTTGTTTCTGTTCACCATGGAAAATCCGAATCTCCTGGTGGACGGCTGCAATCGAATAGGTTACTGGGACCAATTATCACTTCCTATCTGTAGACGGGACGCCCCATCTTCAGATGGGATAACTCCGTGTAAGGGATGTAACAATGCCGTCGTGGTCGGCGATACTCCTGCGGTTGCGAAGTTTGCCACCTGCACAAGCATTACTACACGTCAATGAGCATGGAAAGCGTAAAGACCTACAAGACCGCTGGGCTCCCTAGGGCTAATCAGGTTATTGAATTTCGACCATTTACATTACCGACAGCTAGACCTAGTACGCCGAGTTGTACCCATAACTTACTTTCCTTGTTGCACAGGATATTTAAAGCCTGGTGAAGCATGCTGACCCCTAAACTAAGCCAACTAGCCTATCACTGGTCGCATACAGTCGCTTACGTCAATTCTCCGCATGTATACAACGGTATGCAAATCGTAAACAAGTTTACCGACAATTACGACGGAATCCAGCTGCTTGGTATGAAGGAAACAGCCGTTTGCTAGGCCACCAATCGCGATTTCAACGCCATGATTGACGCAATGAAGCTCGAAGCGACCACCCACCAAAGGTTGTCGCGACTATCACTTGGGTGGATAATAGATAGTGTGTAGACTAGGGCCATTGCCTTAAAGTGACTATTTGAGTGGCAGTGCGCTATGAAGTAAATGGATATGTTGTACTGTAATTATTCCGGACGTTGTAGTAACACAGTCACTTATTGATTTGTGATATCATTTACCTAGTTCATCCCTTTGTGGCTCGCCGGTATCACTCAGCAGCCACTCACATGTTCTAAGAGATCAGAATCACTCACAATAGTGCTGATCATGGACTCTTTTAAAGTGACAAGTCGACCCTCGCCAACAAACACTCATTCCATATACCAAAACAAATAGCTTAAGTTAACTTGAAAGCCATGGTGCTATAAACACCAGGTGTTGTAAACACTGGGGTTCGAAACCTAATGACGTTCAAAATGCCAGACCACGGGCTCAAAACCATTGCGCTACAAATGACGGAACACAGGTTCAAAACTTGTAGTGCTTGCTGTTTTGCCATTTGGAGATCTTATAGTGTTACAAACACCAGCTACGTGTGCTGTAAACACCGGGGTTCGAAACCTCACGCCAGCCTACGGGTTCAAAACCTCATAACGCTACAAACGTCAGGTCGCAGGTTCAAGACTTGTCGCTATTTTTGCTTATTCCGAGAAGATATTGTTGCTCGGAGCCTGCATCTTCATCGGTGTTAAGCGGGGTATCCGTGGAAACGCGATCCAGCCGCTCATGGCCCACAAACTAATGCTGGCATTGCGTCGACCTGAGCTGGTCAATTTCAATGATGGCTTTCTCTTAGAATCTTCTTCTGATGATTCGTTGGTCCTTGAATGGTACAATAGAGAAGATCCTGCGCGTAATCCCCGAACCGCCACGAGTATGCATCACCCACATGTTCCTTTCGTGTGCGAGTTATCTAGATTAACTGCATATGTAGTACTTCGATCTCCTCCGCGACGTAGACAACCGCCACAATTTTTACTCCCAAATGCCTCAGACATAGCCCTCACTCATCATTCCGGCTTTCTCCCATATACAACATAACTGCATCCCACCACCAATCTCAGCCAACACATTAACTCGGGGGTATGGGGTGTGGGGGACTCACAAATAATTATAAACATGATAATTCTTATTCTTCGTCGCCGCAATCGCATCGCGACAAGCCTTCTCGGCCTCCTCCGTCGACATCCCAAGGACCCTCGTAAACAGCTGCATCCCATACGAATGATACCCCGTCTCCGCACTCATAATCGCCATCGCACCCACATGCTTAAGCCGCTTCTCCTTCGGCCACGGTCCAAACGGCTGCTTATACCCCAGCACCTTGACATCCACGAACCCAGCCTTCTCTAGATTCTCCTTCAGGCTCTCGCCCGTCACGTACGCGGGCCGTCCCAGCTTCTGCATCGCCGAGCAGAGAAGATCCATGAACCGTTTTGCGCCGTGGTTTTCGGGCATCGTGCCGTCGTCGGAGTGCGTCAGACAGCACAGCTCGGCGAGTTCGATGTATTTCCCGGGGGCAGTGCAGCTATAGCTCGCGTTAGCGACTGCAGAATGTCGAGGCGGAGAAAGTCAACCGGTAGGCTCGAGACAGCAGCTTCGGCCAGTCTGTGACCGCCTGCGCGAGGTTGCGTAGGTGGAGGAAGTCGAAGGAGTCGGGGCGGTACGTCCACTCCCGCTCTGCATCGTCGATTTCGAACGTACAGTTCGGCGGAACCCATTGCGGCTGCACGGGGCTACGGTGGTCAGTACCGAACACAACCGGCGCATACTACGCACCTGAGGTCTGTCCCGATCACCTCCGCCGCGGGGTACCGGTCTGCCATATCGACCGCCCAGATTCCGGTGCCGGTGCCGATATCGAGGATGCGCTTTGGGTCTTTGATTGGGGCTTTATGCAGGTCCTCGACGAGCTGGAGGAAGATCTCGTGGTGGAGGTCGAGGCGGTCTTGCTCCGTCTGCCATACATCAGTTCCCAGTCGTCGGGAGGGATGAGGGGTGGAAGACCTCGTCCATAGGTTGTGGGTTCTTGTCGACCCCGAAGTAGCTGTGGTATCTTCGCCCATTTTCGTAGATGTACTCGTTGATGGAAGAGGATAGACTCGCTGTGTCTGTGTCGTACCTATTTCCTAGGTCAACAACTGATAGTTGCAGGAACCGTGCGGGTGGGTGTACCCTGCAGACTTAATGGAGTACTCGTCGTCTTCCTTGTTCTCATTCTAGTATAGATGTCAGCAACACCCGTGGGTTGGGAGGTTGGAGGGAGCATACCACTGCTGGATCAACTTCAATCTCCTTCGAATCCTCCGTTCGCATTGCAGATGATGCCATTTTGGTTATATCGTCAAAAAGTTAAGTGCCCAATTGCGGCGCCTGCTGGCACAAGCAGGGCTTTATATGAGTGGGCAGCCTCCGCGGAGTTCTGTATACTTTCCTACACTTGCCAACACATGGCGGGTCCGGAACGGCGCGGTGGGCTACTTGCGTGCATGAAGAGCCCCGCATTACAAAATTCCTTTATGCGACTGATAGCATGCGTTCTCTAAGCGCAGTCGCTTCCGCATCGTTACGGAGAGTGGGGGACGCGGGAGGAAGCTTTGTGCTTGTATCGAACGTCAAGGTTCGCATCTCGGAAGTCAGTCCAAACCTTGATGCTCTACGGGAGGATAATGTGACATATCATTTTCCCCCGTTCAGCTGTAGTGCGCGCTCGCATATAGCGTCTGCGCGAAGTAAAACTTAACTAGCGAACGTCGAAAATAGGTAATGGTGGGAGGGGGGCTGACCCACTTCGCTTCGTGGTTCAAGTAAGTTCCGTCTGCCGGCGATTGCATTGACATGTCACATTTGCAGCGAGCTGAAATGCAGACCCCCACTGCTAGCTTTTGTCGATGCTCGTAGAATCAAGAGCAGGGGAATATAGACGGTGTTCACACCAAAATCCAAGCGTACAATGCAGGTTGTACTCTCAGCGGCTATGGTGGTCTCCATTCCATTCTATTGTACATAACATTGGGGTCAACGATAAGTTCCCCGTGAAGACAAAACTGCCGAGGGCAAACATCTCGGAAGGTATGAAATGACTTTTAAAAAATTCCAACAACGGCTTGCACAGCTATGAGATTATATGACGGTGAAAAAGCAACCGTGAGTGACAACCTGTGACGACCCACGTATCCCACGTATGTAGTCTGAGTGCTGTTCCCGAAACGCTCCGATTGCAAAAGTACCGAATCAAATGTCCATTGTCTAAATTCTCTTGGGCTTGCGTGCGTACACGATATGGCTAGAGTAAGTGTTGTGTTAGCGAAGTTACATTGAAGGGAGGCAATAAACCTACAACAAATTATAAACGTGGTTATTCTTGTTCCTCGCAGCCGCAAAAGCGGCATCACAGATCATCTCGGCCTCTTCGGTGCTCATTCCGAGGATCCTAGTGAACGCCGCCATTCCGTACGAGTGAAACGCTTGGCAACAAATTAGGCAGGACATGTTTCTGGGGGTTTGACTTTTTACCTACCAACTTCGGTGTTGAGCATAACCATAGCTCCGATGTTTTTGAGTCTAGGCTCTTTTGGCCAGGGTCCGATGGGTTGCTTTTTCGTGTCCACCACGATATCCACAAACTCCGCATTCTCTAGATTCTGCTTCAGGAATTCATTGGTTGCCGGCGGGCGTCCTATCTTGGTCATGGCGTACGTGATGGTCTCGAAGTACATTTTTATCGCGTTGTCGTCGGCCATCGAATCGTCGTCGCAATATGCCGTTGCGCCCAGTTCTGCAAGTTCGACGTATCCTCCCGGCTTGGTACAGCTAATTGAACATGTCAGAGCTTAGAGACTGCCGGTGATAGTGGAGGGGGATTACCGGAAGACTTCCGACATGAGCTTGGGCCAGTCGCTGATGCCCTGAACGATATTGCGAGCATGCACGAAATCGAATGTATTCTAGCATCTTTGTTAGTCCGGGTACGTTCTTCGAGAAATCGTAGGCTACTACCGAAGGATATGGCCACTCTTTCTCCGCGTCGTCGACCTCGAACTTGCTACCGACTTCATCAGCACGGTCCGTGTCCTCCACAGCAAGCGCCACCTGGGCGGCAAAGTCACTCGGGTAGGGAGCATACCACTTGGGTGGGACCCTAGTAAATTAACGATTGTCAACATTCCTTCCGGCAATATGGGGTAGCGATCTTACTACCATTGTGGTTGGATGGGACTAGGCGACATCAGCTGCAGTATCCATAGAAATTACAAGGAGCCGTGGGTTAGGACCATACCTCAAGTCAACTCCGATCACCTCAGCCTCGGGGAACTTGTCTGCCATGTCGATGGCCCAGATCCCAGTACCCGTACCAACATCCATTATTCGTAGGGGTTTCTTGATTGGCGCCTCGTAGAGTTCTCCGTCCAACAGCTGGAGGAAGATGTCGTGGTGCATATCCAAGCTGTTCACTGGCTGTCAGCGCCATGTAGCTGCAAGACACCGGGGCGGCATACCGATCTTGCTCCAGCTCGTCGACGGGAAGCGGGTTCTTGTCGACGCCGAAATACGTGCTATATCGACGGCCATTCTCGAAGATGTAGTCATTGACCGAAGACGACAAGCTGACGGTTCTATAGCTGTTCTCGGAGTCAGTTCAGATAGCTCTGTCGTCGAGCTTCCAAGTGCTACATACGCAGAAGGCTCGTAACAGTGTTGTTCCCTGTCGGCAAGCTGCAAGATACAGTGGCGTGCGTAGTTAGCTAGCTAGATCTGTTGTCGACAGTGGGGAGTCTGGGGGTGGTACCACAGCCGGGTCAACTTCGATTATCATCTCCCTTCGTGTGTTCTCCATCTTGCAGTTGCTGGAGATGGACACAAGTGCAGGTACCTGTGGAACTGTATGCGGCTGTGTGTTGAACCCCGCACTGCACAGTGATGTTGCGCTATATAAGCTAAACAAGTAGCGTAGCTAGAGCTGGCAGTAGAAGCAGGGGTGAGATGAAGTAGTGAGACGGTAGATGATGCCTTTTAAGATATAGATGCAGTTAACTACTGTATTCGAGAAGAGTTTCTATTAAATTACCAGAAATAGAAAGCCTCAGTCCAAGATAGGACATTTACTTACTATAGCGCCAAGAGTCGCTGTAAAGCTGGGTTAGTCTTTTCAGTTTTTGATAACTAGAAAGTCGGTCGGAATTCCGGTGGAGAGAGCTCTCACGTTCCGCTTGAAGTGCTCACTTAGTCTTATGTGCTTTAAGGCAGCAATTAGGCGGCCTGACTGTGTCACCTCCAATTTCCATACACCCTCTACATCAAGCGGGGCAAACGCACTTGATATAAACACATTTATTGCAGTGGTGTAGTGTAGAAATCTGTTTGGTTTGCGGTTATCTCGTTCGCCTCGTCTCGGACCCCTGCAAACTCAACCGTGGTAATTGGGCACTTCAAATGCCGACTTTTCTGGAACAATGCGATATGACGTATTGCATGCAGCTCGGCAGATCGACCATCCGGCAGCGAAGCATCGTAATGTGAGGTACCATGTCCAGCACCATACACATCGTACCCGCTAGCACACGTATACAAAATACATGCAAATGAACTTTTTTATACCGATCAGCTGGAGGTGTGAAAAGGCGGCCGGTACAGGTCGTCTCCAAAAAGCTTAGGTCAGTCAGATAAGAAACCATTAGTTCATGCATGTAACGGTGTGGATCGCTGCATACTCGGGTCAGGCTGTAGAAGATCGGACGCCCCATTCCTGGCAATGGATTTTGCTGTGGGAGCAGGTACCGATGTTGTGTCACTATGGACCAGGGGGTGAAAATATTTAGATCATGTTATACCTATTGCTATACCATATCTAGTCAGTTTGCTATGGTAACCTGCTGGAAAAGGAGCGTCCGATCTTCTACAGCCGGACCCAGTACCCTAGTTAGTATATAAACCCTAACCTACGGAGCATACTTGATGGACAGCTCAGCACTCCAGATACAATTCAATCTACCTGGGCGTGTTTAGATGTCAAGCTTCTCAATTAGCCCAGATTGTTCTTGTGGGAACCAACCTTTTTGGGCGAACAATGAGATGGGGAAAAGAAGATTCCTGCAATGCTTGTTTTTACTTTTGCAGATTGTGACTTCTTCCAAGAGATACCTAGATTGTATCTTCACTTCTCCGCGAGAATTATAGGTCCCGTTGGCTTTTTGATTGCCGATATTCTCCAAGTTATGTCACATCAAGATCATGATCACTCGGGCTGTTGGTCAAGCTCCAAGATGGGCACATTATTTTGGTATGGAGATTTGTGTACAAAATCTGCGTCAGCTTACCGCTCACCCCCAACTAATTCGGAAGAGAAAACTTGCGGAGTTTCTGCTTGGTTTGGATAACCGTGATGTGATGTGATGTGATGCATACGGCACAGTAGAGTATACGAGTCAAGGGATGCAATATCTCCAGCAGAATGGCCCTGTCGCAGTTCCTACTTTATGCATCATACACCATCGTCTTCTCGCGATTCAAGTGGCGAGTTTACGTAATTACAAGCGACAAGAAAATCTGGGGAAGGGAATAGCATCTCCTTGGGGTTTTGTGCATGGAACATACAAACTACGAATATGGCACCCTTATATTATCATGTTAGTATGTAGACTCCCGTGACAACGCACTAACCGTTACCGAAAGGGTTTCCGTGGATCCGGCATTTGTTCGGGATTCAACCCATCGCTGACAGAGTCGCCATGGAGATAGTTATGCCATACGACAACACGAAATATTAATACTAACATTGTTGGAGTGCGAGCACCGCGACAACCACGACGTTAAGTAGCTACTCACACCGACCCTCACCAGCTTCCAGCGCCGCATTCCAGACCTTTCAGTGGGGTCTACATATCGCAACGCCACACTATAGCGCTAGCTTAGTAGCCCCCACTATATCAGGCGATAAGTTTGAGTTGACAAGATGCATATTGTGCGGGGGGGTTGAGGTGACAACAAAAAGTGCACTTGTAGGACGCATAAACTTCCTGCAGCCGGCGGTGAATATATGCAGCATTTGTGGGGACGCTTCCATTTCAGTCTCCCCTCCGAGCCCCGACCTGGCGGGGAACCTTATTCTGAACGCCTCCGAAACCCGTATTCATCACGCGGATAAAGGTTTTACCTGACAGACTTGGAAGTCTGTGAGCGATCTAGCTACTTTTGTGCAGATCATTGATACACACGTAGTTCTCGACCTCACAATCTCTCTCACGAGAGAACACGGATACCTTGAATTAACTATTGGCTTTTGCATGGTGATCATCATGTGCCAGGGTTCCTGATATCCTCCGTTATGTACTCTATGGGACTTGCCAGAAATTGGGGTCTTTTCACCGCCCCGAGTACATGGTACACACGCGTCTCCATTAAGCGTTTAACCCGGTTTACATACCAGGTCTACATCAGAATCACCGACTGGCTCGAGGAGGTTTCAGCCGCTTGCGTGTACCAAATCAGTGAATATCAAAAGCTTGTGTTTTCCAGTAAGAGATAGGAGAAAAAAGAGAAGACATCATATTCATTACCAGTACCTACTCTCGTACCCAGACGTTTTCACCTCGCTCGCAAGTACCACAATCCGAGACTAGCTCGCAAGCTCGGTTCGTCGCGAAGCGAAAAGAGCGAGAGCAACCAATACTAGGAAACTCGAGTTTATAATATCATTCACCTCTGCTCACCCAACATCATTATCTTATCTGAATTTCATGTGTAGTTTCATATGGAGACTCGTAACCGGTGCTTCAACCATGACGGGATAGAGTTAAACCGCCGGAGGGAGATGTAAAGATCGTATGTTTTTCTAACAACGAATTCTCTTAAATCTAAGCTGCTTTAGGTACTGTACCGGTCTTCGTAGTTAGTACGTCAGCAGTCAGAAAGGTGTGTACTAAAAGGGTTTTATTGCATTTTTGGTCGATTCTTGACCACTCGGAGATCGGAAAAAACTGTCATCACAAAAAAGTGTATTAACCACGAAGACCGGTAGAGTATAGCATTCTAGATTAAGGTATCACTCGTTTCATCCTGATTAAGTATAGCTGTCCAAAAACAGATGAGCGATCCGATGCATCGGTATTCCTACTTGCCTAGTATGTACGCGTACTCAGTATCACTTGATTTATGGTGCTGACTGCATATCGTTAATGAAAGTTGCTCAAGTGTCAACTTGAGAAATGCACTTTGACGGCGTACAGAACGAACTCTGATGCATATATGCTACAAGAATGGCACCTGCATTGCTGTTTCGCTTGGAACTTCGACGTGACACAGATCATTAAATTACATAATGTTGCACGATATACCCAACGTTTTCTGTCAACTTGCAAATCATCCCCCTCATCTCGCTGTAGCTCTTGTCAGCGGCAATCGATGGCACAACCAAACGATACAATCGAGGTCGATCCAGCCGCGGTACGATTGTTTCCGACGAGCCTTTCCTTAGTTGGACTGATCTGACTGTTGGTGTTCGGTTCAGATGGACGGCGGCGAAATAGGCGGCGGATATGAGTCCTCGAGGTATATATACGCTAAGTCATCAATGCCGCGATTGATCGTGGTCCTCACAACACCCATAGTTACGGCAGCTACGAATCAACCCGTGCAAGTATCAACCACTCCATCAATGAATACCTCTACGAAAACGGTTAGTTTAACGTGCACCCCTGCGAGGTTTGTGGCGGTATCGCCTGCGACGAGTATGGTGGAATAACGGATGGTGCTTCGAACAGGTCGTCGATATCATGTATATTTCGGAGCCGACCGGAACATCCTCCCCGCGGACGAAGTATGGACTTTATTTCCCGATGACCACCGCGCTGACGTGCTACACAATTAGATTGAGAGAGACCGGTATGTTTTTCGTGGGTGACACGCGACGTGGGGCCGCTAACGACCCCGCAGTCTAGACTTCTACCACGATATCTTCTTGATAATATTCCATGGAAACCTACACCAGGCGCCAGTTGCGACGGCGCCGGAACGCATTCTCGATATTGGCACGGGAACGGGGATCTGGGCGATTGAAATGGCGGATAGATACCCGATGGCAGAAGTGATCGGAACAGACCTCATGTAGGTGTGTGGCACTGGGTGTCGGCGGCAGGTGGCTGATTGTGACGGTAATTTAGTCCGGTGCAACCGCCTTGGGCTCCGCCAAACTGCCGGTTCGAAATTGAGGATGCGGAGGGAGAGTGGACGTATCCCCCCGTAAGTGGCCCTGACGTTGTGGGCTGAGGATGCAAGTCTCACAAGAGATAGAATTGGGTTGACTTTATACACGCGAGACAAATCAACCAGGGGATAAGGGACTGGCCGAAAGTTATAGCCCAGTTTTACCGGTATGCGTATATATGATCTTGCCATCATAATATATCTGACGTTAGAGAAAGATGCACAAAGCCCGGTGGCTATGTCGAGCTGGTTGAGGGTGGTTCCGGTAGCTACTCAGATCATCTCGCTCGCACGTTGGTGATTCTGACCGTCGAAAGCTGTTTTCAGTGACGACAACACGATGAGGGACGACAATCCATGCAAGGTAATATGGTGGTTCACGTTCAGTTTTAAGAACTCGACATTAACGCTAGCTAGGTCTATTTCGAAACTCTTGGGTACGCAATGACGAAATTTGGGCGCCCACCGGTGCTGGGCGTGCACCTTAAAGAACGACTAGAGAATGCGGGATTTGTTGGAGTACAGATGTTGAGATTCAAGCAGCCGATGGGTCCCTGGCCGAAAGACAAGAGACTGAAGTGCGGAATCGAGGTTGCATACTTATCAAATACTAACGCGGTTACAGGGCAATCGGGGCTATGATGCTTAAAAATTCCGAGTCGGCATTTTCAGCGTATGCGCTTGCAGGTAAGATTTACCAAATTCTGGGAAAAAGCTAGTAGTGGTGAATAACAGGTCTCCAGCGTTCACCAGGGTCCTTGGGATGAATCATGAAGAAGCACTAAAGCTGTGTCATGACGCTTATAAGTCGCTGCTTAATAGTAATTTCCATTTGTACAAAGATCTGTATGTAACGTCTTTCAAACTATTGGCGACTTTTGTGTTAACTGCGGTTCTAGCTACATTGCATACGGACAAAAGCCCGCTGCGGTGGACATAGACTAAACTCTGGACTGGTTATTACTTCTATGTGGATTGGCGATTGTCTCGGAGTTCAGCTGCTCGATTAACATTGCCGCGTACATGCGAGAACCGTCTTTGAATTCTGTTCCATTGCGTTCTTTCGGTTTTTAGTGTTTGAGTGTCATCAATCGAGCATTGTGGAGGTATTAGTCCGCACGTTTTCTGAGTTCGATGTCTTGAATATTCACCTGCTTTGAGGTACTACAAATCACCTTGCGTAATAAGAATAAGTCAAGAGCAGACATACCCGAATCATTGGTGGGCACTCGATACAAAAATATCGAACCAAAATTTGGATGGGCTATGACGTACGTCTATCATTGACCATGCTCTCGTGCCCAGACTTTTTCACTGAGCGAAGTGAAAAAGCGAAAAAGATCGTCTGGTATACGAGAGTATATTGACCACTTGACCAGGTATCATCGCATCTTATCAATGCAAAATTAAACACCCATGGCTAATCACGCGTCGGCGACCTGCGGGGTTTCCACTGGCTAGCTGATGTGTGTACCTCTTTATGTATGTACTACTACTTAGCTTTAGGAATGCTTTGGCAGGAGTTTAAGGAACCGGAGATATCCGTCACTCATGGTTGCGGCTGAATACTATTTGATAAGGGACTTTACCCCGCCCCCAGACTAATGTGGGAGTTTAGTTCTTCTTTACAAGATAATTAGTTCGACAGTATTGGCGCATTGTTTCCTGCATGGATTGCGCCAATGCGATGTCGCATGCAGAAGGTGCGCAACTCGGAAATAACCCTGTGCATTCATTTCAAAGCATAAGGAGAACAAGTATATAGCATCCCATTGAATGCCCCCGCAAACTCAAACCGTAACCGCAACAATGTCACAAGAAGCTGAAGCCAATATTGAAGTTGATCCAGTTCTGGTATTTATTGCCAGCTCCATAGTTATTGCATTGCTAAGCCGGACTACAGCTGGAGAATGACGACTCGGACTATGCAAGCTCTGGGTATGTTCGCCCCGTGGCGCAGAGGCCTGGTGCTGATTGTGTCTCGGAATAGCTACGAAACGAGCACGCAGAGTCTGTCGAGCTCAATCCATGAATACATTTTTGAGAATGGTATGCCTAGGCATGACGAAAATGATACGGATACTGATGCGATGAGCAGGTCGTCGATATCATGCGTACTTCGGGGCTGACAAGAATCCCCTCCCTACAGACGAGGTATGACTCCCAGCCACTGTACCCCCAGTAGCCAATTCGCCATCAATAAATGCTGCGGAGGAAGGGTTGTATCGGCTAACTAGCGAAAAAACTTAGGCTGAGCAAGACCGGTGAGTCTCATTGGACTGCTTCATCTTAGTTTTACCGCATTTGCAACACCGGATTGTCGTCGCGAGCACCCGCTGACCCAATGAAGGATGGATATGTACCACGAAATTGCTCTCCAACTTTACGACGGCCGCCTGCATCTAGCGCCCTTGAAAGATCCGCAAAGAGTCCTTGATATCGGTACCGGGACGGGGATTTGGGCTATAGATATGGCAGATACTTATCCAAGTGCGGAGGTTATTGGAATTGATCTCAGGCATGCCGCATGTTCTCTAGCCTTATCAGCAGTTTACTCACTGGTTTTTTGCACACAGTCCCACTCAGCCCGGATGGGTCCCTCCCAACTGTAGATTTGAAGTCGATGATGCCGAGCAAGATTGGACGTTTCAACCCGTAAGTTTTATATCCGAAGCTCAATTGCTACTCCCTACTCACAAGGAAACAGAATCTTTTCGACTTCATACATGCCCGAAATATTGCGCAAGGCGTAAGTAATTGGCCAAGACTCGTGTCCCAGGCCTACCGGTATGCATCCAATCCCGCTGCGTATAGTCGCGGTTCTGTTCTAACGTGAAAGAATCCAGCTGCACGAAACCGGGTGGGTATGTAGAGCTATCTGAAGTTGGCCAAAGTATGTTTCCAGGCCAATCACTTAGCCGAGTTTTCTGTATTCTGATTTCCTGGAAAAGCTGCATTCTGCGACGACGGGACAATGGCCGACGACAACCCGATCAAGGTCTACTTTGAAGTCATCACAGACGCAATGATCAAATTTGGTCGCCCGCCTGTGGGTGACAACACGCTGAGGGAGAACCTGGAGAGCGCAGGGTTTGTGGACATCAAGACGGATAAGAAGAAGGAACCTATTGGTCCGTGGGCAAAGGATAAACGTTTGAAAAATATCGGTGCCATGACGCTTTTGAATGGCGAGGAGGCGTTCCATTCGTATGGTATGATGGCTTTCACCCGCATTTTGGGAATGGAAACAGAGGCGGCCGAGAAACTTTGCCGTGATGCGGTCCAGGCGATGTATAACAAGAATCACCATGTTTATTTCTGCAAGTAAGTGGTTATTTAGCGCTCCAGGCTGCTGTTGGAATGATGAACTGATGTGGGTATCTAGCTATGTCGCATATGGACGAAAGCCAACTGAGGAAGAGGAGGCTGCGGAGTGATGAAGGATCGTTCTCAGAAGCAGTGGCACTGTATTGGATACTCACGAATTGCTTTGTTTTCTGGCTCTTTGGCTTTGTTTGCTAAACATTTACAATCACACTGGCACTCTTTTTTCGATTCTTTACGAGCAACCTCGTAAGACCTCTGGAAGATTATGTTCCTGGCCCGCGTGGTTTTGTGAATTGCGTGCATGATGAACTGAAGAAAGTCTTGGTATCCGCAGAGATTCCGTTCGGCAGCTATATCATCAAAATTCAAGAGGCGACCCACGGTTGGTTCTTGCATCGAGCTCTCTTTTCAAAGTCTCGGTCCGCAAGTAATTTCATCTATATACACCATAATACATCATGCAACCTCATCATTCAACGAATTCGAAGAAGTCTCGCCGGGCCATACTATTGCTGTCACCATCACCCATGGGCCTTTCAAAGTCCGCCGCATCAACATTTCCTTATAAACTGCAACACATCCCCAACCCAAAATTCACCACCTCTCTCTACCTCTTGAGCTCACTATCTACTACTACAAATCTTCCACACCTCGCCTTACATCTCACAATGTCCAACTTCTATCCCCCCATCCCAGGTTCCTACCCCACTGACAACATCCTCTACGCCCGCAGCCCAGACGGAACCCTTATACCCCTCATCAACGCATCCGGAACCTACATCCCCGCTTCCGTCGTTCCCGGCCACCCACTCTTGACCGACGTCGTGACTGCCGAAAAGGCGGCGGCAGAGAAGAAGGCGGCCGAAGTGGAGGAGGAAAAGAAGGCGGCCGAGGAGGAGAAGAGGAAGAAGGTTGAGGAGGCGGTGAGAAAGGTGAGTTTGGAGTTGCTGGTGGAAGGGAGAGTGCTGATATGGGTAGTTCCCGTGGGTGTATGACGATTCTATTGCGGTTGCAAGACCACTAGTCTGGGAGGACGATGAGCCAATGCCCGGAACGCAGTGGTGGTATTTGGGGAGTGATGGAAAGACGTATGGTGCTTAGGTGTGTTTGGGCTGTGTTTTGTGATGCAAATGTTGGTTTAAATTAAGCACAGCTGAACATCGAAACCTAAGCACGCGATTTCGGCAGTGGTGGAATATTCTATGAGTAATATATACGCTGAGACGCCGGTGTCTTTTGTGGCTGGTCTGCGTTTTGCTACTGCGGTCGAAAAGTCACATAATTATTATTACACACTGGAGGTTAGGGTTTAACTCTTCAGGTTCCCAGAACTGCTAGCTTCTCTAGAAGGGTATCCCAGAACGAAAGAGGTAAGAGAAGAGCAGAAAGCCGATTGAGATGCATAGATATACAACAGAATCGAAATACTAGAATTGCGCCTGTAGCCAACCCTTACACTATAGAAATTCGCTTTCTAGAACCAGGAAAGAGAAGACGAAGGAAACTCGGTTTGGAGCTGTGATAATGCAAGATTGGTTTTCAAGTAGCCGTGCCTGGTAATTTCTAGGCATAGTAAACAAGATGTCCCGACGAGCAACTAAGGGGAGGACAAATACCAAAGATGTAAGCGGATGAAAACATGTAACCTTCCCTTATTCCACTTACCAAGGTCTTATAATCCGGCCTCGATGATAGCAATCTAGGACACTATCTCTGTACTCAGATTACTCAGCGCCGGAAGCTTCCACAACTCCTTTCCCTGACATCTCGTTTAAAATGTTTGCCACGGATATATTTTGTAAGTATTCTCGGACGGCAATCCACGGCAGTGTTCTGAAGCGGCCAGTCTGGCCGGATTTCACACTGGCCTGTGCCAAGGCAGACCTGCTAAAAGGAAACCTAGGTTAGCTCAGATTTCCTAAAAGCTGACCTAGGCCCGGACTATACACCTAAATAGTTGCAGTCCATCATCTCCTAAATCGACCCTGACTAGCCCACGCTTCATATGTCGTGGTATGTACCTAACTGATCTGCCAATATGCGGATCTGCCGGCGGCAAGACTGGCCGGTTTCGAACCCTACTTATGCCATTTAAACATTATCGAAGTCGCTTAGCAGTTGGATCTCTATAGAAGATGTCCTAAAGGCTTCTAGGCTGATAGTGAAGCTGCTTCTAGTTCCGAGCATGATTGGTCAATATCAACCGGAATAGAGGTCATTAACGTCATTAATTGGTTCTCCAATGCTGAGGGGTGGTATTCCTATATGATCCGTAGCTATTTTTCAACCAAACCAGCCAATACACCTGTATAGCCTCCAGATTATGGTTACCAGAAGGTCTCGAAGATCTACAGAGCTGGGGTCGATTTAGGTTATTGATGTAGTATCGGGTAATAAGGTCGTCAGCCTTATTTTTTGCAAGTAATATTCCAATTTGCTTTTCAGTGACAGTGTTCCCAATCGACCGCCCGGTCATCTACAGATCCGTAGATCGGCCAGGCCTAGTCACCCCTGAGAAAGCCGCTCTTGGTATGTATAAGTAAACGGCCAAGTCAGTGCTCGCAAAAGCCTAGATATCTGTAGATATTTACGGTTATCTGGCGCTTAGGAGGCGAGTAATGCATATTTATGATTATCTCCCGGATTCTGTAAGTCTAGGATTTCCGCAGTGATATTCCACCTACAACACCTGCTAGCAACTCGTTTGGCATATCATTCGACATATCGGTAGGCTAGCACGAGGATTTGTAAACTCTGAATGTGAGTGTTTTTCAGTAATGTTTCGATGAATAAGATTCATGAGAGTTGTCTTGCCGCATGCAGGGGTATCGCGTACCAAAACTACTTGGTGCTTGAATTGAACGCTTGTTCTAGAGTAGGGTTCATTTAACAACAGGCCGAGGAGTCTAAGCTGGAATGCTAATTAGCAGTTGAAGCATCAGATAGGGCAAACCAACTTCCAGAATCATAGAAATTGCTTTGACGAGGTTTGTTGAAGGTTTAGCGGATGATGGATGCAGAACGGTAACATCAGCAACGGGAAGGGCTGATGCTGGGTCAGTATATTCAATAGATAGTGGAATCAATGCTCTAACCATAACATCTATGCATCGACATCAAATGCTCAGTCATGCAACGCCTTTCGACTGCATTGACATTGGTCTCAGACGTACATGACCAAGAAGGGCAGGACATACAGTGCCATTTTTTAATGTAAAGTTGCAACGGCCCAATGTAATTAGCATGGTACATGGTTGCCCTACGTTGGGTGAAGGGACGAGGACTGCAGCATAGCTGACTGAGGTGTAGTCGAAGGGCTATAGAGGAAGGTGAAGAGGACGATAGGGGTAGTGGCGAGGATGACAGGTTAGCGGATAGACTAGAAAAGAACTGAAACGATGGAGCTGCCCTGAAAATCTTGGCTGCGGAAGAGTGTCGAGTGCTATTAAACCACCAGGAAAAACTATAAGTGCCTGTGCTAGCCATTATTAGACATAATGTACTAGGCTAAGTTTCTCAAATTTCTAGATCTCAAAAAACCCCCGAGTAATGAATATCGATCGAATGCTAATAAGACTATTACATTGGTCCACCACTATAGGCTACCGGTACCTTTAACTACTCTCAAGAGTCCTTGGAAACCCGCTGATGGAATATTCCTCCTCCACACCCTGTAACATGATTTTGATATCCAATCTTCGCCTCCTGTCACTGACCGAAAACAGCATCTTTTGGCTCCAAATCCCACGCCGAAGATTATCATTAGGGCTTACAGTAGTCCTTGAAACACTATTCTCCACACCATCTTCATAGACACGAAATACAGGGCGCTTCGAAATAAGATTCTCCACTGATTCAACATGTGCATGTGTCGGTAGCATCCGGTTGCGCAGGTAACCGGTACAGTCCCACTTTTGCCCAGGTCTTGTCCAAGACTCGAAATCGAAATAGAATGTCGAAGCAACAAGCTGTCGGGCGATAGACTTTAATTGCATTGCAACCTCCTGCGTCGAGCAATACGTGTGAGCAGTCTCTTGAAGCACTAGTAGCGAGGAAACATCATGCATCGCCGGGACTTCTTCTGTGAAGGGGACGTTTAAACGTCGATAGCGTGACTTGTCTCTTTCGGTCAGGGGCTGGCAAAAGTTGTGCCATACCGTCTCACTATTCATGATGTCTCTGACGGCATCTTTAGCGATTTGTACACGCATACCAACTCCCCCCGTAGCTTGACGAAGGAGACCTCCCACACGACCTTCGGCCACTGTAGCAATTACCCCACGGATTGTGCCAGTCCCGATGGAGATGTGCAGATCCGGAAACTCGCCACTACAAGGCCAGATCAATTTCCTCTCGTGCTCGGCAAGTCGGACAGGGTTGTTGGCTTTGAGGGCCCCATCTAAGTAGATGCGACCAGTAGCAGCATGGGTGAAAGCTTTGAAGAACGTCGGAGCAGCAGAAGTGCTTCGGGCTCTAAGCATATATTAGACAAACACGTAAATCTAACTGGTTTATGTTACTAACGCTTCCCAAATTTTTATTTCATCCTCGGGCTTATCCGGACGTACAAGGCATTCGTGGCCATCTGCACCTGCTATTAATCGCTCAAGTTGTAACGATGAAGAGACAGTCCACATACCGTCTTCATAAGAAAATGGGCGGCTGTAATTGGACAGTAGACGGACCTGTCCAGAATCTTCGCACACAGCCACGGCAACCTTGATTGGTGATAGACTGGACCCAGGGCCGTTGAACAGTAAGTCGTCTGAGAAAATCTCTTTGAAGACTTTCTCGGCTTCCGAAGTCTGGTAAATATAACTGTAAAGGTATTTTGCCGCTCGTTTCCAGATAGGAATTTGGACTCCAACCCTTGGGGTGAACACTCTTTCAGCGACATCAATGAACTTTTTCAGGGCATCCACGGTGGCCCACTGGCATTGCCCAATTCCTAGAGCAATGATTCCACCTGTTAGAATATTAGTACGGCTCGAAGTAGGAGTCCTGGCATATCTCAATCTCAGACCTGTACTTGTACCGATGATAAGATCAAACATCTCGCTGATCCTGACATTCGTCAAGCCCGCCTCACGAATGTAACCTTCTAGTTTCAAAAGTATGATGAGTTCCATGACGCCTCGACAGCCGCCACTATGTATACGATGAGACTTCAGAAATTTGATTTGACCGCAACAGAGTAATGTTAACATACCCATCTAAACTCAGAACACGCACCCCCGCAGATGAAGGTTTCACAGAAACGGACCATGGCCACTCCCCTTTCTTTCTAGAGCAGCCAAAAGGGCAGGAATTAATCTTCAAATAGTTGGATCCAATAGCCACAGTGCCAACACTTGCAAGCGTAAACTCATAAGCACATTTGTTACACAACACGTGGTGACAACTCAATATGTGCTCTGGGTTATCGGATAAGCATGACAAACAAGATCGATGGGTCGAGATCTGAAGAAGCCAATTTCCAACGCTCCGTAGCATCTTGGAATGGACATGTGCATTATACGGTGCTTCCATTTCTTCCAGATGTTGAAGAATCATATCTGCAAAAAGCGGAGGATTGAAAGTGGCTGTGAATTCTCCTTCGGTAATGAAGATCCCATACCTCTCCCCTTCGTCCATCTGGTATTGATGACCCTTGGAATGGGCTACACTAACATTCGTGCATCGCTTGTTTCCCGATCTCTCCTCACAACGCCAGTGCTCGGCGAAGAACGTGTTATAAACCTGACTGACTGGCCCATTGTAGTAGTTGTTGAAGTGTTGGACCAAATCTTCTATGCTCATTAATTAACTCAGACTACCATAAATTCTGTAGGTTACTGCCGACAATACCTTCTTTTTTCCTATACGCCGAGAAAGCAACATTTGCTGCCACGAGCTTGGAAATACATTTTAGGGCTTCGATCTCGTTTTCGAGTTGTATATCTGGATTCGACCGCAACATCAAGAGCACGTTAAGTACATGTTCCACGAAATGTCGAGGCTCGGATCGTACCCTCCCAGACGCCTCCTGCAAGTCGAAAGGTTTATCGTGCTCCTGCGAATACTTGTTAACTAGGATATCCATATGCCAAGTAGAGACAGGGAACACCAACCTTGGCGAAGTGGTCGAGAGCTTCACGGACATAGATCTGGAAGCGAGCTGTATCCAGCTTCAGGCCAGCCTTTGCCTTCATTGAAGCAACACTGGTAGCAAGTGTCCTGATTTGACGGTACGCCTCTTCATACTGGCGCTTTAGAGTAGCGTGGGAGCTGACAAGATCCGACGGTATGCAAATAACTGTTATTGTAGAGTAATAGCGTTGAAGTAGCTGTGATGGCGTCTTTATTGGTACCCCCCATTTTAACCATTTAGCTTTAAGATCTTCAAACTTCGCAAACTTTCCCTGCGCCGTTTCCGACTCAGCATCCAGTAATTGAAGCCAGGTCCTCGTTGCAAAGCTGGTATCGTGCCAATTTGGGTCCACTTCGCGCCGATCATCGTTGTTAATAGCAATGATCAGGGCCTGGTGGGGAAGTTATTACTGGTGGGTTGACAGAGGAAATCTGATGGATACATACCGGTGGTGTTCGTTGATTGAGGGTAGTTTCATAACCCAGAGAAGCCCAATCCAGCAGCTGTTCAGTGTCGCTTTTGCGTGTCTTTGGATCCTTCGTTACAAAAACTACAACGTCCGAGAACGTATACAAGAAACGTGGATACAGATGGTCGACGATATACCCTCGGTCGTTGCGCTCGTTCTTCGCCCAAGCTATCGTTCGAGGTTCTGAACAGGGCTGCGGAATGTGCTCTCGCCTTATATCTGCTCCTATATCTTCACTGTATAGATCATCCTCATAGTCGGTGAGACCCGATGCCCCCGACATAGAAGCTTCTGCTGAAGCACCTGCAATCGAAGCCATCGTGACCACGCCTCGCAACCCTTCGGAATCGGCGTAAAGAAGCGGTCTACCGTGTGTGGCTGTGCAAGGATCAATATAAAGGTGAATGTCTCCGCTTGTAGACATGTGGGTCTCGCCTTGAAAGGCTGGAATAGGGACATCGGCCATGCTGCCTTTCGAGCCGAGGGTTTGGTGACCGAGTCGAATGAGAGCTTTGACAAGAGTGCTCTTCCCAGAACCTATATATTGTGAGGAATATAAACATTAGCAGACAGCCTACGAGCAAGCGAAGTTAAGATTAAAATGGGTGCACCTGTATTTCCAATGAATGCAGCTACCGATGGGTACTGATTCCCACCGAATTCAGACATATGGGTCGCTTCATGAATCAAATACGGCATCCGAGACCAGTCCCAGAGTTCTGGTTTGTCTTCACCACTCGGTGCTGGCCCGATTCCAATCCATCTCGCCAGTCGATCTTTGCGATGCATTTCGGTTCGTTGGTTTTCGTTTTTTTCGATCCTAAGTATATCTTCCATGATTTTGTAATCCCCGTACGGTGTTTTTACTTCTGCATGTCTTGCTTTAGTAGCAGCTTTACGGTGAGCTCTTGAAGCATCCCAACACGGTGAGCAGAGTGCTTCCGTGCATATTGAACACCAAAACAGATCTGAACTGTCCTCGCAATCCTCGCCCTCGCACTTCGTGATAAAGCGAACCATTTGGTGTGTAGTTAGGAAAAGGTAGTTATTGATAATGCTCGAATGCTAGAAAGCTACTGCATAGAACGACTAGTCGGAAAAAATACTATAAGCAGGAAATACGGAGGGTGTGGAATGCAGATTTCTTATTAATATTTGATTTTAGATAAATGGTGCTACCTAAGCTTCTGAGACTTGCATGAGTGCGCATTCGCTCCCCTGCAACAATTATTGGCACGCATATAATACTGCTTGCTATATGCAGGTCGGTAAATCTAAGTTGCTGATTTGTCTAGTTAGCCGTTGAGCTGAACGAACTTGCGATCAAGGAGAAAACCTAGGAATATTTCATGTACCACAGAGCTAGAGCTCCGGGGTGCGTCATGCAACTGAACACAATTGCTCCCCCCCAACACTAGATACTCCCTCTATGGGCGCCTTATCGGAGCACGTAGACTACTACATTTATACCATTCCACATAATATGATGCTATTCGATGCCATTGAAGGGTATCCCCACAGAGCTCGTCACCCGCCTCGAAAAAGCTCATCCCTGCACCGTTTACCTAGCTCTTAGAGCTACTAGATTAAAGGTCTAGATCACCTGTTTGTTGGTTGCTGTCTTTTATCAGCGACTCATCTATACTTAACCTCAGCATACTCAACCGACTCAACAAGATTAACTTCTGGGGAAACTTCTCTTTAGGTGGGTGTAGATACTTGTGTACATATAATTTCGCAGGACTGGAAACTAAGAATCACGCAGGCGAGATGAAATTGACCAGGAAAACCAGCAAATCGACGACCTCAAGCGGTCAGTCTTCCATGGCCAATAGCACCCCACCCACTCCGCCCTCAGCTCCTCCACAACGTCGAGAAACGGGTTCCATCACTCACCGGAACTCCTTCCCAAATCCGCTGGCACCCGTGCGGGAAGCGTCAAACCCTAAGACTCTTGAAACATATATCTCTGGACGAGGGGGGAAACAATTCGACGTTTCAATACTTTCTAGTGATGGAGAATATGCGGCACTTGTTGGAGATGGAAAGTTGGCTACATTTAGGTACGCGGGCGACGACAGATCGCGCGACAAGTTTGAAATTGCGGCGATTCATAAACTAGGCGAACGGTACAAACCTATAGCATCCGCATCACGCACTTGGTTTGCTATTGTCGCAAAGGAGAAAGTAAGGTGGAGATATTGAAGTTTTTGTCGGCGACATATTCTAATTGTTGTACGTAGTTTGAGATCTACGCTTTCGTCGGAGGAAGCAATGCGGATATTAATACTCCGATTATTTCACACGAATGTAAAGACATCGTGGCTATAGCCCTCGCAACCAATAACAGTTGGATTTGCGTAGGGACAGCACAGGGCGATATTCTGCGATGGAAGATAAGCTCAGAGCCGGAGCCCCCATATGCATCTCATGCATTAGACAATACCAACCTACAACCATTGCCATTGAAAAAACAGGCTTGCATGATCTCATTTTCCCCCGATAACAAACACTTTGTAGTTGGGTTATGGGACGCGGGACAATCTGCGAGAGTCATCGTTTTTGGTATCGAGAGTGAGCCCAATTCAGAACTTATGAAATGGACAATAAACAATCTGGTACAAGAAATTTTCCTCGGATAAGACTAATAGCTGACTTAATGAAGGGAGTAAAGGGTAACCATGGCATCACTGGCCTTTGCTTCACTACCACTGGACGAATTGTTGCTTCGACGTGGACTCAAAATGGATACTTAATGGAGAAAGAAATTCATGGCACCGCAGAACGGACTTCGAGCCCACCAGGGACAAGGATACAATCTCTTGCAGTATCTCCTACTTCTGGCGTTCTCGCTTATATTGTAAAAAATGATATCATTTTCCTGGACAAGCAACGACTGGTCGTTGGGAGAGGGAATCTGAAAAGAACAGCCCCAAAACAGCCTCGCCCTCAAACAAGCTTGGCTTTCACGCCTGATGGGATGTTTCTGCGGGTATTGGACACTAACGGTCATCTGAGTGCGATAAGCCCGAATGGCAAGTAGAACGAGTGTGCGCAAGACGATGGTGTGTAGGACAAGAGGTGCGCATTCCGCAAAGACTGAAACTATGCTCTCCCTTAGACTAGTATTGGTTCCCACACCTGCTACGTCAATTGGGAAGGAGGAATAAAGGCAAGGCTGGCATTTCCACACACCCAATTTCATTACAAAGAAGGTCAAGCGCTCCGGATTGTTTGCCTGTTTCGGTAGCGAAAAGTGCCTAATATATCAATATGAACGTTGAGAACGTTGATGTGGAGGCTATGCCCAATAAAATTCATTTGCACACAACCTGATTAGACAATTGGTCATAATTTCAGCTTCAAAAAGCACTTTTGTGCACAGTTGCGGGATATCTTTGCATGAACATGTGCAACCAACCAACCAACCAACTAACCAACAGGTTAACTCTAGATGTTCATTGGCAAGGCGGAGCAACTGTAACCGAATCTGCGCACCCAGTGCGATAGCCTCGATCATGGCAAAAAACGTTAGAGTGATACATCAGCCCCCGTTGATACGGAAGCCCTGTTATCGTTATATGGTATTTGATGACTGGTATGGCTCCATGGTGCGTACCTGTGTTGTCTTCGGAATTTTCAACCAAACGATAGTAGTGCCAGTATGTCGACCTCTACGTCAGAAAACCCTTTTCCTCAAAATGGACCAAAAGGATCCCCTGGTCTACGGTATACCAAGCAGGAACTCCATATCTGGAGTGGTTGCTAAAATTTTATTAGGAAAGACCTGGGGCAAAGACACATCTCAGTAGGTTTACCTATCCGGCAGCTGCGGTTAATTTGGGAGCCGAATTTGATGGAATATAGATGATCGCGCTTTCTGGGTATGAAGGCGGTTTCGCAATTTCTCTGATGGCGAGAGCTAATGTCTAGTCCGTTCCACAGTACCATTGGCATTGGTATGTAGAACCATTTTTTTCCACATCGAAGTCTTGATAACAGTTCCAGGTCTTACAATCAACTCGGGAAAGGTTCTTCAGCTGGCCGGCCCCGGAGGTGCCCTCATGGCATATGCAAGTATGGAGTTCCTTCACGCCGGTAGAATGCACTTTAACATGTGCTGTAGTTACCGGGTTTTTGGCTTGGGCTGTGATGGGAGCGGTATACATATGCAAAACCCTACCGGCTACAATAAGTCCTAATAACTTTAGCTCGGAGAAATGACGTCTCTCGTTAACGTATCAGGACCTCTGAGAGAGCTTCCTGCGCTACTGGTCGATGATTCCTTGGGGTTAGCAATGGGTTGGCTCTATTGGTCTGTTTTTAAATCTCCATTACATTAGTAATGAGATCATAACGTTAAATGATATGAACAGGTTAACATATGTTTTGACCTATGCCGGCGAGAATTCGATTACGGGTCATCTCATGAGGTTCAACTACAATGAGAATATCCGTTGGAAGACTTCAACGGTTAATGTCGAAATCTGGATATTCCTGTCTCAGATTACTGCGATAGTAGTCAATTTTCTCCCGGTGTGGGTATGTTTGATGACAACCCAAGAGCCACCGCAAAAGTTTACTGACAAGTGCAGCTCTATGGCAACATGGAGTACTGTTTCGGAGTCGTAAAGATCATCGGTCTGAGTATACTTATTTTTGTACTGTTTCTGATCAACATTGGAAAAGGTTTGTGGTCCAGCAGAATCGAAGAGTCTATTGGCTAATTGAAACATTCAGTTGGGATGGCGGGACCAATTGGGGATAAATGTAGGTATTCTTTGTACTTGAGTTCCTAGTATTAAATTCTCACAGCCTCATAGACTGGTGGAACAACTGTATCGCGGGAAACAACTCGATTTGTCCGGGTGGGACCGGCTTCATCGCTGAAGGGTTTGATCCCAATAGGACAGTTCCTAGCAACGACCCAGAAACAATTACTGGAAGCATTGGGACATTTGCATCCATATGGTAGTGCATCTTAAAATCCCACAGTTTTACCCACCAACTCACTGACTCCTCCAGGACGGTCATTATCCTGACATTCTATGCATATATCGGGCTTGATTTGACAGCTGTGACAGCTGGGGAAACCCAACATCAAAAAGAGGACATTAAGAAGGCTAGTCGCAAGACCGTAACGCGGATTCTCATCCTATATTTAGTAGGGGTCTTTTTCATCACCCTTGTGACACCGTATGATCAGGACACACTCTTGCGCCTTAACCAGGGAGTCAACGGACGAGGTGGAAGCCATTCACCCTTCATAATTGCAATAGTAAAGGCTGATATCCCTGGCTTTGCACATTTTGCAAACATGCTCTTTACCTTCACAGCCTGGTCAGCGGGGACGGCGTTTTTGTATGCATCATCGAGGACCCTTCACTCTCTAGCCATGGAGGATCGTGTATGGCCGCAACCGTTGGCGAACAAGTTGAAGAGGGTCAACAGATTTGGTGTGCCGCAGAATGCGATTATAATCTGCTCGTTAGTTGGTGTGTTGGGATTTTTGGGAACGGGAAAAGGCTCAAAACCACAAGATGTACTTCATATGCACTGCCAAATTTTCTTCTTGATATGGAGCTGACTGGGAACCGTGTAGGCATTGGGAACTCTCGGTAGGATCGCAGCTGTATCATGGCTTGTTGTCCTTGCTGGTGTCTGCATCACTTACCTTAGATTTACGAAAACGTATTTACTTCTGTTCCTACGTATGGATTGAATTGGACTAACTTGCTACTAGACTTGAAGAACACCGGGCCACCGACGGTAACGTTCCCGAATTCAATCGTGATTCGCCACTGTATCCGTATCGCACGATATGGCAGCCTCCACGCGTATGGTTTAGCCTGGTGGCATGCATTATCATCATCTTGTTCAACGGGTGGAGGGCATTCTTTAGGGGGGAACTTGGCAAAAATAATGGAAGGGAATTTGCGGGGTCGTATCTTGCGCCAGTATTGTTTTTGGTGCTCTATGTCGGAAATAAGACTTATGATCGGTGGTACAACGACTTGGGATGGGGATTGACAGATACAAGGTTTATCCCGAGAGCACTTTTTGGTGCAAGGGAACAAGCTGATGTTCCCGACGCGAACTGGAGGCAGTGGTTGCTGAGGCAGTTTGTATTTTGGTTTACTTAAAATTGAGTGTTCTGCGTTCTCGCACATAAGAAGTATTGCCAGGATAGCTATTTGACCCCGTGTTGACACTTGGTAGCTCTCGTTGTGAAGGTAAGGAGTGGACAAATTGTTTGTCTTGTATAAGTAGGAGCATGAGTAGATAATTAATTGGAACGTAGCGTCGCACTCTTTGTACTCCTCATAACCACTGTTTCCGGTGAGACAAAATTGGGTTCACTTAGAGACTTGATGCTTCGCGAATTTACGTAACTCAATTTCAAGCTTTCACCGGCGCGAAAGTCTGAAATCAGTTGAAAACTGTGGGGCAACTTTGAAAGCGCTGGGATATTTCCAGCTTTCCAGCTTTCCGGTCGGAGATCGCAGGGCTGCTTTCCGGCGGAAGCTTTGGGCCGGTGCAAGACTCTGAGTTTGTGGATGCATTGGGCCGGTGGAAAACTCTGAGTTTGTGGAAGCTTTGGCCAATAGAAGGCTCTAAGTCGGTGGAGGCTTTGACGTTGACGTTGATGTAGCCAACATACTCGTCTAAGTGCTTCCAGTACCATTACCATCACCATAACCATCGCCATCACCATCACCATCATCACCATCAGCCCTAGACCGAATGCGCACACATACGCCCAGAATCGATGGGAAGCGGGCTGCAGATTCCGCTGGAAAATCTGAGTCGGAGATCTGCTCTCCCCAAGATTCAATTGTCTACCTTTCCTCCAGAATCTAAGGCTGCAATTGTCAACACCATGACCGTGAGACATCATGAGATCCTGTCGTGGTGGGCGCGCTAAAATAAGGTTTAGACTACAATATTAACTGACGTCATGATTTCGGCCATCATACCGCACCCGCCACCCGCCACACGCCACATGCCGCCCGCCACACGCCGCCCGGCGCGTGGCTCCTGCTACTCTGCGAGTCTCTACATCCAAGCGCGCTAGATAACCTGCACTCAAGAGCACTTCTTAGAACGTCCTTGCGAGCGTAGTTGGGAGCATACTTTGGAGCGTAAAGTCAAGCGTGCTGAGAGTGTGCTGAGAGTGCAATCGGGATCGTACTTGAGAGCGCCTTGGGTGCGTACTTGGGAGCGTACAGTCAAGCAGGCTGGGAGTGTGCTGAGAGTGCAATTGGGAACGTACTTGAGAGCACCTTGGGAGCGTACTTGGGAGCGTACAGTCAAGCAGGCTGGGAGTGTAATCGAGTGCAATCGGGTGCGTACTTGGGAGTGTACTTGGGAGCGTCTTGAGAGCGTACTTGGGAGCGTCTTGAGAGCGTACTTGGGAGCGTACTTGGGAGCATACTTGGGAGTGCCTAATGAGTGCGTTTGGAAGCGTGTAGTACGCGGCATCATGTATAGTATCGAGTACAGATATCTACCATAGGAAAATAATCAAAGTCACACGAATGGAAAAACGCCGCGAAAAGCTGGAAAGTTCAAGGTCCTTTCCGAAATCAGTTGAAACCTTGCGAAAGCTGGAAGTTGTCGGTGCTTTCCGAAATTCGCGCGAACTTTGAAAGCAGCTCGGAGTTCTGCGCAGTGGCTGCTGTAAATTGAAACCTCAAGGACATTACAGCTATCCCCGAGATCAGAGTAACTCGACAGTTAAAATCCAGCATCACGAAAAACTCACTCGCCCATAAGCTGTAACTTAATGCTCGATACAGTACTGCTACGCCATTCAGTAGTACAGCTAAAGCAGCCTTCTGCTAATATTGCATGGCTGTTACTTTGGATGCTAGAAAGACTTGTTGATTGACTGATCTCTCTCGAGGGCATAAGGCCCATATATGTACAGTCTCCCGTATGCGTCCGTGTATGTACTATCTGACATGAGACGCATCATCCTGATCCTGATGCAAGCCATGCATATCTTCACACAAGCCACCATCTTCATACAAGCCTCTATTCTCATACAAGCCATCAAACGGTGGCTGAGACTCACGATACAAGTACACATGCAACAATGGCGACTAGGAAATCCCCGAGTGATATAGCATGATATCTGAATATACTCGCCGGGCTTTCAAGTCTCTGGACATCCTGGTCATTGATTAGATGACTTGGATAAGAATAGATTATATCGAGATCTCACTGCCAACATGCCCGCCTTGGTGCCCTGCAGCCTGAAATCACCAGTGCATTTCATGGTAGCACCTGAAATTCATTGCTTCTGCAGCTAGCACTAGTTTGATTTAGTAGTGAATCAACTAGTGTGTAATTAGATAAGTAGTCATTGTAAATTGGTGTTGCCGAGGGCGCTTATAATGACGTGTCTAGTGACTTGATAATCCGATGAGTAGATTAATACAACTGCGCTGGTTAGTTTGCAAAGTCGACTTCTTGACAAACAAACCGACTTTTTAATTACAAAGCAGCCCACTTGACGTATAAGTCGGAATATACACAGCCTTCCGACCTCCGGGCTTTGAAGAGGAGCTCCGGAGGAACCTGCGGGCCGCTAAGGATTTGGGCTACTCACGATAAGCCCACAGCCGGGTGTTAGGCCAAAGAGTAATGACCACAGCCTGGCATCCATACAGCCATAATTGGCCTGCCGGAGTGACCTGAATCCTTCGGCGAACCCGCACAGGAAAAGGAGCGCCATTTCGAAGCATTACCATTTGCTACGTGGGAATGCTGGCACGCTGGACTTAAAGAAAGACGAAAAAATTGCTGTTTTTATACAGGATAACCCTCTTACGCTAAAAAGTAAAACTAACGGAAAGTATGATATTATCTCCGAGCCATGAATATTTCGAGCTTCTTCCATGTGTTTTAATGTTGTGATGACAAACAATACTTACTCATTGCCGACTCACTAAAAATCAATGACTTGAGTCATTAACTCATTCTAGATATATACTTAAGTACTTAAGTACTCATTAACATGTTTATAATTAATTTTAATTTTATAAATTATAACGCAATATACGGAAACAGTCCCACAAATTACAAGCTCTACAGTGCTCTCGTTCCTAGGATTTTTCGTCGCTCGCAAGCTCACTCCTCAAAACTGAGCTTGCAAAGTCAGTTGGCGGGTGGTTTTAGAGCGCAGCCCTACAGTAAATCCCGACGATTCTCCAATTTCTACTCCACCCGTGCTCGCTTTTTCACCTCGCTTGCAAGCTCATCTCGGTCGTCGCGAAGCGAAAAAGAACGCCTGGTTTATAGAGAACTCCACCCGGCGGCCACCGCGAACATTGTCTATCAAAGGGCTTGGTAAGATAATTTTTAACACCAGCGACAATAGCCGGGTGACAGACTACCGCGAACAAGCAACAGTTTTTGGTAAATACGTGCCGAGGGTATCCTACACAACTTTTGGCAGTGGGGGTTCGGGATACTGACAAAATACAACTACACAACATTGGATTAGTAGCCTGGGGGCCTTTAAATACCAGATCGACTAAGTTCTCAAAACTCGAGCACGTCCCACATTCCAAAAATCTAAGAAGGGAGTCGTCACCTATTTCTCAAGTACTTTCCAAAATCTCGGATCTTAAAAATAAAAATTGTCGCGATTGACGGTCGTCGCACAGCCTGGAGCTAGTCCCAGATCCTACTCTATTACTCTAACAGAAGGCCGTTCTAGACTGCCGTACGATGACCTCAACGAACTAGTTCCCGGTGGTACTACAACATGTATAGTTATGCACCTCAACAGCGACAATGGACGTTCGTCGTAGTCCGCCGTAGTTGATATGGGGATTCTTGAAGATGATAGGATGTTCGACGAATGAACGGTATCGTCACTTAGCATATGCTGTTTGTTATACTTGTATTCGCCCGTGATTTGAGTGATCTCACTCGATTACTGTGGGCTTTGCAAGATTTGCTGTTTGCTCCTCATCGCACCCTTGACCTATACTCCATCACCGGACTATTAATTAATTATATCATATCAGTAAGATCCAAGAATCCCATTCCACCAACTTGATTCGGCCTAGTCATAGTCGATACCAATGTTCCCATGCTTCCGATTCATGTGCTCATAAACGGGCCCAGCGCTTTCAAAAACCTCCAAACACTTCCAGCAAATATGTGCCTTACAATTTCCACACGTGATATGATTACATCCAGACGCTTTCTGGATGTCGGTACTACATTTTGGACAAGACTGTACCCCATTCTGCTTCTTCCATTCCTCATAATCTTTCTGAGCCTTTTCGTCTTTATGTTTGGTACATCGATAATCATTGCATGTCATCCCATCGTGAGCTTCGACTTTGCAACTCGTGCAAATATCGAGGAGACAGTCGACACATGAAAAAACCTTTCCGTCGGACGTGATGGAATAGACAGTGTTGCAATTTGGGGTGGGGCAATATGCGTATTCGCTGGGGCGACGGCGGATATAGTCAGAGAAAGTGGTGGTCAGGATAGATTCAAATTCGAGTGCTGAAAGAACAGAAGAGGCGATCGATAACTCGAGGTTGCAATTACACGGTAAGCCTTTCGTTTCGCCGATGCAAGAAATAGGAAATTTGCGGGTGTCGAAGGTAGATTTGATGTAGTCGGTGAGGCACGATAAGCAGTAGACATGATTACATGAAGAGAATCGAGTTGGATCTTCGGCGGTGTCGAAGCAGATGGGGCACTCTCCTGAAATATCTCCGGATGCTAGCGCTGTCTTCACTTCGGTATTCCTCACTATCGTACGTACATCTTCCAATTCTGCAGGTGTGCCGTTAAAGGTGATACATCTTTTGACAACGTTAATGCCAACTTTTTCCTCCCCGAATTTATCCTGCAAGGCACGGAGACCTTCACGCATGAAGTAACGCCATAAAGCCCCAGGAATTGGATGGTTGTGAGTATTCTCTTCCATAGATGCCAAGCTTTCGAGTAGCAGCCGAGAGGCTACCCGTCGTTTATCCTCCGCTCCGAAAAGAAAGAGCTGAGACTTCCGTCGGTCGCAATATATGTAGGTTTGGGTATCGTGCCCTATCTGCGTGATCCGTCGTATTCCGGTAACACTCGCGAAGTATGGATCCCACAAAGCGTCACCTTTTGTCCCTTCCGCTTCCCTCCGACACAATTGCCCCCGAACAAGATTCCCAACTAAAGCCGTGACAGATGCGACGTCGCTCTTCTTCTGGCCAGTTATGCGTACAGTTGCCAGAGCATGTGAGCTGTTGATGCCGCTGCCGCCGAACACCCTGATACGAGCAATTTCCTTGTGTTCTGTCTCAAGTTCGGCCAGCTCCTTCGCAACAGCACGACGGATTTCGGGCGCAATCTTGAAGTTCGCAGTGTATATTGGCTGGAGGAAGAGCGGACTGTTGCCCAAGAAGTCCTGTTTTTTCCCGTTATAGTTCTGCACCAATATGGCTGCAGATGCTTCAGATTTAAATCGGATTATCGCTTTGGTTTTGCTGGCCTCTGGTTTGGTGACTATCTCGTAGCCTTCTATCTCAGATTTTTTATGCTCAAGAAGGCTGACGATATAAACCATAGCCTCGTCGGGTGACTTGTTGTATGTCGGACGCTGGAAAAACACGGAGATAAACCCCGTGCGTATTATTCTGTGGAGGTCCTCTTCCGTGGTATCTACTGCCAGGTTGCCCACCGATATTTCACCTCGGCCGTGTGACTTATAAGCAGACTGAAGCTTGCATTCAATCTTCCTTCCTTTGATACGTTTCCCTTGCCCGGCAGTGACCGCACGCTGCGCAGCTAAGTGGTCTCGAAAAGTTATAGAGGCGATCTTGGAGGGCGAGTACCAAGTACAACTGACACGGGTAGCCGATTGGGATACGTTTGATATTCCTTTAGGCTGGTATGGCTTGACCGATAGTGTATGATCTTTGTGGTGCATTCCATCTAGTCGCGCGATTACTTTTTCGGCAGTAGCGACGTCTCTGAGCTTGGCTGTAGCATACGTTGATTCCTCGAGGGGAATTACTCGCAGCGCATCCGGTGGTAGATCCTCCTCGAACTCCGCAAGAATTGCTTTGACTGTCTCGGCACTGGTGTCCGCTGGTAGATTGTGGATCGTGATAATGGAGGTAGCCGATGCTGAACCGACGCTCGAAATCTTGAGGCCCTGTCCGAAGGTAACGGAGAGTGTGGCTCCCATTACTCGCACTTGTGTACTATCTGCACTAGGCGGGGTTTTTAAATTATCCTGTCACCGCATCATGTCAGTATATATTGCATTAACGCTTCATGCAAGGCAACCTAAAGCTACATAGCACTTACGTCTTTCTTTTCCACCGTTACATCCGGTTTCACCTCCACAGCGCTTGAACGGATGGTCTTCATGGTTTCTGTAGGTACTGGTGTTTCGCTCGGGGTGACGTGTGCATAGAAACAGGAGGTTCCTCTGCTGCAAAATCCATTCTGGAAGAACCTACACGGTATGAGGAGCCCATCCGAAGCAGCGTTGTTTCCTTCCCTAACAGCCTGTTTCCTCGGTGGTGCTGTGCTCGTAACTGACGATTGACTGGTCGTGGGGCGTTTCCAGTCCCGTTCAACCGTCCCCTTTGGAGTGCCATGGGCATACTCACAATCGGCGCCCTTTCTACAACGATTCTGGAGAAAGAATATACAGGGTCTTCGAGGTTGCGCTGCCATGATTGTACCAACTTAAATTGAGTAAATTGTAATATAGATTATGGCGAAAAGATCGGGCAAGTGTGTGATAGCGAGAAAGGTTGCGCAAGGCATCGAGAGAGAAGTAGAGATACTTAGCACTATACAGTTCTGACTCATTGCGATGGCAATTGCGATGGCATCCATCGCTCGTTTCGAACCGGCGGGCCGCATGCACGTGCTCCGTTTTATCCGGCGAGAGCCAGTAGAAGATCGGGGAATAAGTGTGTACTACGAGCTTCATGCATGTGACCACCGCTCTGCAGGAGTATGTGCCAATCAACGATCTTTGTTAGCCTCATACACAAAGCATGAGGTTCAAATCGACACCGCACGGAAAATAGGCCGCAAGACTTTCTCCAAACTCCGCCTTAGTTACAACTTACCTCGAAATGACATACTCCGAGCCATCCAGTTCTTCTCCGACCCGCGATCTGTCCAAGACAAACCCCGAGTGGGTCGGTATACCTCTGCGAATAGGATTATAAAATAGCCTCGCAAGCCACGAAAGTAGCCACTTTCTCTCCAGCAGAATAAAGATCCTAAAAAATCTCTGAATTCTCAATTGTCATCTGTAGACGCGAGTCGGCCATTCTTCTAGCGGCTTGGTGGAACTTTCCGGGTGTTGCTGCGACGCCGTTGTCAGGGCGATTCGCGCTACGTAAAGCAACGATGTACCTCCGAAATAAGGAGTTAGTCAAAAATCCGAGGGACAAGGTGAACATGTCGGATAGCATGCTGCCAATGTCACATGTTGATTGGGACCTAACACTGAGGCCAAGTGACTGTGCCACGGGTCTTCCTGTGGAGGTTATAGTTCCGCAGTGACTTACATACGCGCGCTCGTACGTTGTCTGCCTATCGCGCGAACAGTACAGCGATAGAGAGTTTGGGAGGATACGTGGCGTGATAATAGAGATGAAGTCGACTTATTCTTGGTCGGTACTTAAGTGGGTATGTAGGTTCATACAACATCACTATAATTTAATCCTGACAAGCTAGATCTGCCCATCATCCGATCAATCTATTTAGCCATCCTTCGAGATCTCTTCGTGATCCATGTGATTATCATACAGCAAGGGAAGGTCGGACCAAGACAATTAAGTAAATGAGATGAGACATATTTCATACCCAAATTGGCGAAGTATGATGTGCAGTCCCTAATCAAGTGCCTTGTAATAGACAACCATCACAGCTGACTACTCTAGGTCTAATGAGGTTCCATCACTCCTTCTGTCGATGTGCTTGTTTGTTGTACTAGTACTCTACATAACACAATTTAATCATGGGTGACAATATTAAAAAGAAAGAATGGATTTCCCAGCAAGCGTACAATGCGGAAAGGTAGTGAATTGTTAAATTCGGGCCTCCAACCAGCCTAAGAACGAGTCTCACACGTCTTCAACCACACCAGGCTTCCTTCCATGTGCCACATAACTAGGGCAAGCACCAGTCAGCTGTACAGAACGGAAAACTTTGAGGGGACCTACTAGTAACTATACATATGGGTATTTCGGTCCGTGATGGCACTGAAGGCCTCCTGGCATTGCCTCTCCGCCTGTTCCTTGTTCATCCCTAACACCCGTGTAAATACTGCCAGGCCGTAAGCGTTGAAGCCTAGATATTTTTAGCATTTCAACGGTACCTGCAGATAGCAGATTGTTTGAGCCTACCTGTAAGACACCCGAGCACCGCCATCTTGCCGATTTTCCTACCATCACATAAGCATACATCCAAGCACAGGATCACTAACGTACTTGAGCCTTGGTTCCTTTGGCCAAGAGCCAAAAGGCATCTTAACTTTTGTAACCTGCACATCCACAAATCCAGCGTTTTCCAGATACTCACTCAAAGTGGATCCTAAGATATGAGATGGGCGCCCTGTCATTTCCATTGCATCTCGCAGAGTTTCGTAAAATAGTTTTGCCGGGTTGTCGCGGCTCATAGTTCCGTCATCACAGAGAATCATTCCGCCATTCTCTGCCAATTCCACATAACCGTCGGGTTTCGTGGCACTACCAGTCGAAAGTCAGCACGGTCGCATGGTTGAAAGCAAATAATGCATGATGGTTTCCGCTGCATGTTGGCCGAGTGGGGGGGATATGTATACCGATAGGCTTGAGACATTACTTTTGGCCAGTCTGTGATGGCTTGGGCTAGGTTTCTCAAATGCACAAAGTCGAAGTAGTCCTGCCCAGCGGAGGTGCTTCATCAGTGCTGTTCCTACCATATAGAGATTAAGTGCAAATGAGTTGTACCGGGCGATACATCCAGTCTTTTTCTGCGTCGTCCACCTCGAAGCGACAGTTCGGCGGGGTCTGTGATGGCTGAATAGGGCTAGTATTATTAGCAGCCGCCCTGGTGCAGAAACTCCGTCATAATGCACCTGAGATCAAACCCAATAACTTCCGCTTCAGGAAACGCATCGGCCATTTCCATCGCCCAGATTCCCGTTCCCGTGCCAACATCTAGGATATGCTGAGGATTTTTGAGTGGTGCTTTATACAATTCGCCACCCAAGAGCTCTATCATGATCTCATGATGTATGTCCAGCCGTTTCTGCTCCGTCTCATCCACAGGAAGGGGGTTTTTGTCCACTCCACGGGGGTGGTATTGACGGCCTCCTCGGATATCAGTGGTTGCATGAATTGGTGCTTGCGGGACCGGAGAATACCATTTTCCCAAGGATACTCACTGAGGCAGCCGGAGAACGCGCCAGTTGACATGGCACTTTCCTGGTAACTTCCATAGCTGTTTGGGTGCGGCGTGGTCAGCTGTCGCTTCTCCATACCCAAATCGCGGGTTACACGTACCTAGAAGACTCGTAGTCCATCTCTTCATCTTCCTTGATCATAGAACCTGTCAGCGCTGTGCTACGAGGAACCAAAGACCAAGACTCCTCTTACCGGAGCGGATTCAACTGCGAGTGGTGTATACGCCATCTCGACCCGTTTGAAAACTGTTGAGTATGTGCACTGTAACCAGGTTCTCGGAAGAGAGTGGGGTAACGCCGTCGGTGTAGCTTGAAATTTTTGCGGGTATGGCATATATAACCCAGGGATAATTCCTCCCCGCAAAACTCCTCAAGGTGGAGATATCTATTTTTAGAACTGCATATATTTGGTGTATATATCCATCGAACAGGATAAAGCACAACTCGGGCAACGTTCTTCTGTACGTGCATGGTACTGGATGTTGGAAAAAACGCTGCAGCAATCGCGTGGGGTAAAGATTGGGAGATGCTTGGGGCTAACTAACAGCTAGACAAACTAGGGTGAAATTCCGTCAAGCCATCGCAAATAGACTACTTACTCAATATCAGGGCGCGATTGTAGAGGTTTCGTATAGCACTACGGTGTTCACGGAACTATATCTATCAGAAATAAACATCAACTCAGCTTGCCGCCATCACGCACGATGTGTACCATCATATTTTGAGTGCACTTTATCTGTGCAGGTTCGAATTCGGAGTGAGTTGCAGCTCCTTCTGGCAATTCCCTGACCCATGGATAATATCAACCGATCCGATTACGTAGGCCGATAAGCCCGGATCTGCCATGATGGTCGACAATCTAAGGTTGGCCACACCTTGATTTAGGGGCTGTGTTTACCACTACAGGTTGTTTTAAAATATTTAGTTAAAGTACAAATTGCTAAATAGTGGAATGAATCTAAATCCCCTTAGAACTCTAGGAGTATTTCTCCAGCTAACACTAGAGCCGACAATCATAGGGTTGCGCACGAGGCGTCAGAACTTAGATAAGTGTGCAATGAATTTTATCAGCCCCGGTCCGTACCCGGCGCGTACATGCACTATTTTTCAGGTACGGCAACATCGTGCCTCACAATTCAAAGATACATGACAAATGTTTCCCTAACATCTTTTTAAGCGTTTGGAATTTGCGTTTCTGACCTCGGAGCCCTCCAAACAAGCCGTGTAAATTCCCGATCCAAACGCCTTATTGCTGATTTTTGGAGCGAGTCTCGATATCTATCATGTGCACGGACTGTACGGGAAGACAAAGCTCCGACCCGTTTTAACAATTCTGAGCTCTCGGTACCAGTCTTACATGCTTACCGTCGAAATATCGCTCAAAGTTCCATCACTCTAGTTATACCAGCATCTCGAGCGAACATTTCAACCCATCCCCACATGGGCTTGCAAACCGGCGTACCTCTGGCGATGATCCCGGATCTTACTTTACGGAACCATCAATTGGTGTGGTGAGGTGACGGGTGGCATCCGGAAGTGTCTCAGGTGGCCAAGTGACTGCATGTGATGTACAGGAAGTCGTCTCGTGCGGTGACAAAGTTGTCAAATGATACGCTTCCAGAATTAAAACACCTTGGGCGGAGCGGTTGTTGGGTTAGAGAACCCTTGTGAGAAGAGTGATGAAGAATAAAAGAAGCTAGAGGAAATAATTACTTTATTGGGATAGAGCTACATTAAAAAAAACTAGTGCTGAAATATCATCGGCCTGAGAAGTCTCTCACCTAGCCTCCGTACCCCTAACCCGCTACATTACAGGGTCACGGCTACACGGCCGGCTCCCCGAACGACAGGGTTCAAATTTCCTCCTTTGCCAAACTTCTGCTTGAGTACATTTATTGTACAGACGCAGACGCAGTTCGACTAATGCAAGCGCCTATGTCATGTGGTGTATGATAAATTGCAGGAGAAGACTTTGAAAGTCTAGATACACATACAGTTACTTAAGTACATAGTGGAGTTCCGCCATCTAGCCGACCAGCCCGGAGGCGGGGGGGATTAAGGGACTGTCATACTCTAAGTAGAGTGAATACAGTATGATTAAAAAAAAAAAAAAAAAAAAAAAAAAAAACTTAAGTACATATAACCTTTTTAGCAAAGCTTTGTAATTAATCGGCAGTTCGAAGCCTCTAATATGTATATATACCCTATAGCAGGTTCGATAAGTTTCAAAACCCTTACAAAACTAAATTTTTTGTATATGGCTTATGAAAGCCCTAGGAATGATTCTATATGGCATTTGGGATGCTTCTTGAAAGGTGATAGCCAGATTTTAGTTTATAAGGCTTAGCACGTTTATCATACCCCGTATAAAGTACTTATATGTCTGCATTATCGATACATATCATATCCTAGCCACCTGAATATCCGAATACAACCCACAGAACTGCGCAATAGCGGCGAGGTACATCACCAAATCAACTACTAATATGGAGTAACGCCAGGTACAGCCATTGAAAAGATGAATCGAAAAATGCGCTGATCTTGCCTTCCACAGTATAAGTGCTGCTTAACATGGGATAGATAAATTCGAATCTCAGTGGCGCCATCAAGGGTATTCCATTAGTTGTGCCATCAGAGAAACGCAATCTGGCAAATCAAGAAGGTGTAGATTCTTCCTCTAGATGTTTAACGGAGGGTCGAAGCTCCTTGTTCCGACCCCCTGTTTTTCGATTCATCTTTGCAGTGGTTGTAGATCATGCAGGCGGGCACAAAGTCAAGACCCTAGAGATATTAACGGTAATTCGCGCAGGGCATACCCAGTAGATTGCCGTCCCGTTCAACAAAAGCCGCCTGATTAGACGCCAGAAGCGGCTCTGGACGTCAAATATCTAGTATCATTCTAGTTGGAAGGACTGCCGCGCCGTCGAATACGGAAATTTAACTTGTTTTTCTACGACCATCGAGGTGTAGACACGTTTTCCGTACTTCGTCTACGTAACGGGTGCGCATTCTGGTAGCTAGCACCCTGGAAACCCGCCGTACTGGTCAGGCAAAACTGCGGGTTCCTAGTCGGACATTTCGTTGAGTGAGACCCACCACCAAGACGAGACAACGAAAATAAAAGTATATGTTGGGGAACGACCGACAGCAGGGGACTGGGTTGGTAGTATGTATATAATGCCAGACGTTGCTCACGGCTTACTGTAAAGGATCGAGATATCGAAGACCGAAACACACCCTCTAACAAATACTTCCCATCCCAGAATGTCAGATACAAGTGCTATTGAAGTCGATCCAGCATTGGTATATTGAGTGGTCCTGGACTGTGGAACCCACGAGATCATTGACATTACAAGCAGATAGAAAATGACAATTCTGACTACGAGTCATCGGGGTATGAAGTCTTTCTTTCGGCGGAAGGGGATCTGACATCCTACGCACTAGCTACGACACCAGCACGCAGAGTCTGACGTCGTCCATCAACCAGTATGTCATGGAAAACGGGCGTCGCTACCATGCGTACTACGGAACAGACAAGAACCCCCTCCCCACCGACGAGGTACAATTCCATGCTAGCCGCTATTCCTCACCTACTAATATATGGTATGAGCGATAGCAAGAGCAGGACAGGTAATAGCTCGCTCGATAATCGGGATCGATGTGTTCCCTAACCGTTATCTCTATAGGATGGATATGTATCACGAAGTGCTCCTTCTGCTCCTCGATAGGAAATTGCATCAGGCGCCACTGAAGAATCCACAACGTATAATGGATGTTGGAACTGGGACGGGTATTTGGGCCATCGATATGGCTGATAAGTATCCAGAATCAGAAGTGATTGGGATTGATCTCAGGTGCGCGGAACGAGTGTTTCGTAGGGGGGTTTGAGTATTGACGTGTATAGTCCCATCCAGCCGAAATGGGTGCCACCAAACTGCCGGTTTGAAGTGGATGATGCTGAGAAGGAATGGACTCATAAACCGGTACTGAACCCACTCAACGATTTTGTCACACCTTACACCAGGCTCATGGAAAATCAGGACTCCTTCGATTTTATCCATTCCCGAGGTCTTGGCCAAGCTGTTACCGACTGGCCAGCCATGATGTTAGAGATGTACCGGTATATTTTGCCCTCAAATATCTTACTTCATCCTACCGCCCGAACGGCTAATCAAACCCGATAATCACAGGTGTACCAAACCCGGAGGCTACGTAGAGCTCTGCGAGGGAGGAGGTACCCGTCCCCCCTCCCCCTCCTCGTCTCAAAGATCTTTAACATTGTGAAGCAATAATGTTCTCCGATGACGGTACCGGCGAGAACGCCGCAAAGCGATATCTCGAATTACTCAGCGAAGCGATGATAAAATCCGGGCGCCCATCAAGCATCCTACCCGAGCACCTCAAGAGCTATCTTGAGGGCGCCGGCTTCGTGGATATCAAGATAAAAAATATCAAGCAGCCGTGGGGTCCGTGGCCGAAGGATACGCATCTCAAATATGTCGGAGCCATGGTTATGATGGTGACTGAAAGTGGAGTTGGGGCGTATGGAATGGGTAGGAATTACCAACAGACGATACGAGCGTTTCTTGAGCTAAAGTGAGTTTTTAGCGGCGTTTACGAGGATCCTGGGAATGACGACGAAAGAGGCAGAAAGAGTTTGCGATGAGACACTGAAGGCGGTGAAGAATAAGAATAATCATATGTATAGCTACCAGTTGAGTCCCCAAATCCCTGCGTTGGAAAGTTGGGAGTCGGCTGACAATGAGGTCTTTCCAGCCATATCGTGTATGGAAGAAAACCTGATGGGATTAAAGGGAAGTAATAGTTTTACTTGCATACAGCTAATTAGGCCGGGAGCTCGCTTTTGTTATGTATTCTATACTCAGGTTTCAAGGTAAGGCTCGGGTTAGGCCGTATATATCAATACGTGAGATCAACAGTTGAACTATTCGCTCTTATTGGTTTTGATTTATTGTAGAGACATTCAGTCGTCCGAATCATTGGTCTTACCATTTTTATGAAAAAAAAACAAGGGCCCTAAATAGACACTAATATTCTATCAGACGGCTTTTAATCGCTGGCGAACTGTGGCCGTCCCAAAGAATAAACTTCTGTCTTTGCCTGCCAAAAAATTGCCTCCGGAGGGACTCGAACCCACGACTCAGAGATGCTATTTAGCGCTCCAGGCCCCATGCCAACTGGAACCGCACGTAGTCACCCAGTCAACATCGTGCTACAGAACCCTTCAATTTCTCCCATGCTCTACCACTGAGCTACAGAGGCATACTTAAGGAATTCGCTTGAGCTAACAGATAGAAGCGACATGTGGTGTTTCCAAGTTGCTCATCATTAGCTCTATTTATTAAGTACCAGAATGTGTGCACCCACTCGTGCGTAAGCCACCTTGGCTCCTGTGTATGATTACTCTTTACTACAGCCATATCCAGTCGACCTTATATGTAAGCGAGAGTTCCTCACAATAGAGCCGGGTGGGGTGCACATGCTTTTGCTCACTTGAGGTGTGTTTCTTCCGGCGGATCGATCTCTACATGTACAGTGCATGGAATGCAGGAAGATCTGCCCACACATCATGTAGAATAAGTACAGCACGTTCCACTTCATGTATTCTCACTCACATTTATATACTCGAAACCAATACGAAATACACCATCCTACTCTCATCAGACAGATAACTATCTACATCTATATATGACCTGCTGGAACTCTTATGGATGACCCCACTCTAGATTTCAGCTATACGCTACATAATTAATACACAAGGTCAGCTCTAGCATCTTAAGTACAACTAAGTCGCTAACCATGAAACTAACTAGTATCGCCATACAAAAACATGGATTTTCTTACTGATTGAAAGTGGCAGACGTGTAGGAACCAAAGGAACCTACAAATAACCATATGTATGATAATTATTATTTCTCACCATAATTAAAGTATCGTTGTAGACTTTATCTGCTTCCTCCTCTGACATTCTCAACAGACGAGTGAAAGCTGCCATTTCGTACATATGAAACGCTTTGGCGGGACGGATTGAAGAGTTCATGTACCGCTTGGGACAGGTTTAGAATATCGGGATTTGTAAATCTACGCCCTAGATAAACCTTCATAGGTTTAAAGGAGCCAAAACTTGGAACGGCGGGGAGAAAATTGCAGATTAAGTTAAACATTTGTGTCACATTTAGTTTGGAACAAAAGGTGCCGCGGGAATAGGTTCGAACTCGCATTCGGCTGAATTCCAGACCACCTAAACCGCTACAGGGAGCCCCGCAGCAAGTGGGACACTTGAATTCCCTTCCCCGTCTAGAAAAATCACAATTCCCACCGCCTTCAGTGCATGCGGGTTGGCACCTGAAACCCAGTTGTCGATACAATGATATCGATCATGGCAAGAATTTGAAGGCGGATAAGAGGAATCTTGCTTAGAATGCAAGGAAACTAGTGCTATGCAGTCAAGTGCCAGTGCACGCGACCCTACGGTGCACGTGGTGGGATGATTTGTAATAGTTTGTGCAAAAGTCTATATATCATACTTTAGCGGGGGTCCTCCGTTTCAGGTGAGGCTCTAATGATGCACATATGAGGTTGATCTTGCAATCACCTTGATTTGATTTGCATACTCATGACAGTACTGGCACAGTTGATACCAGATAGATATGCAGCGGTTGCAGCCAGCTGCAACCATGGCACTCCTGGAGCTCTGTCATGCCTGCCAGGCTCAGATTAGAATCCTGACAGGATTTCAGTAGCCGCACTCACAGCCGCGCTTCAAGCGCTGGATGGGGTCATGGGGCATACACCTTCACTGGCCTGTAGGTCCATGACAACCATCATCACCATCACCACGTGCACTATCACCACCATCACCAGCATTCTGCTGCCACTGCCACTGCCACTGCCACCACCCCACACACATCTGCAGGTCCAAAATCACGGGTGCAGCGGGAAATAATTGTAGAGCTAAAAGTAACTCCCAGAAGTGACAACCCCATCACAGAATACCTGCTATGTAATGTTTTATTTGGCTATGAAGGTAGAGAGTTTTTAGTTTTTGCAGCATTGCACAAGAATCTCCAAAATGCTGATTGTGAGAATACTTAAAATCTCCTACCTAACTAGTTACTGTGGCATGAGAACTTCAACTGCGGATAGTGTGTCTCAGCTGTCACCATTGCAGTCCACTGCAATGGTGTCAAATCTTCCTGAATGATTTGCGTGAGTGACAGTGGCAGGATAGTCATAAGTTTGAGAGGTTACCATGAGCCAACAAATATCCTCACATCAACATGATATTTCAGTCACCCTCATGTGAGGCTAATAGATGTCTACCGGCCTCACATGAGCCTCACCTGAAACGGAGGACTCCCGCTAAAGTAGCTACCATTCCGGCCAGGCGCGAGACGAGACGGTATGAAACCCTACCAAAATAATGGAGCTTAGGACGTCCCGCCTAGTGGTCATTAAATCCTGTTGTCTGGGGACTTGGAGTGTAGCGTTATCAAATAGTGCTTCGTCTTGGCAGCGGACTTGGAACGTGTCGCTTAATTACATGTAGATAATCTACAGTTCTACTTCATTAACATTCATTCTTTATGCATAGTTTTGCTCCCTCGCAGAGTAGAGCTTCACATTGTATGGCTCGTACACGTGCTACTGAGTGATGCTACATATGTAAGATCTGAGACGTGTTACAGACCTCATACAAGCTCACGGTAACCGGGGCTGATGTCTCCTGTATATATCTCGAGTCCTTCTCCTCTCTTCTCTGTGCCTTAAGTTTAACCATACACACGGTTCTCCCAATATCGTAACAAGTGAATTGCAGTGATTATGCGGCTCTACTTACTCTACATGCAGATAGGAAAGGTTTTGCAGCCTTGCGACGTGTATATATATAGTCTAACAGGGCGATTAGCCCTCTCGTGCTCGGTAGCCAGCGAATCGGTATGTGAAGAGGTACTTTAATTTGCAGCTCGGCCGATGTATTGCCGCGTTGATATACCATGTCTAGAAGATTTAAGCTGCACAAAGTACTCTACATCAAACCCGGTCACCGAGGTTTAAAGTCAGTTTGTTCCTCCCAAAATATGCCGTTGGTATTAGCTTCGAACACACGGTTCCTGTATATTCTAGAATCCAGCTATAGTAGTACCGTAGTATTTCGATAAACGGGACTTGTCTGTAGCGATTTTCGTTGTAAAATCTGCCGAAACTACAACCGATCAAATAAGATCTGATATACATATCGCTCGGGCAAAACTGAAGTTCAGGGTGGTCGGTTCATGGAGTAATACTCAGTTCTGGGAAAAGGGAATTCGGAACTGCCATTCTTGTGTCTGATTCCAGGTTGACAGATATGCTCACGGAGCTGGGGCTCTCCAGAGTGTGGTAATTTATGGGGATAGATAGATCATTATACTCGGTGCCGCATCACAGCATATACTTTTACAGTACGTTTTAAATTTGAGCATTGCCACCAAAAGATGTGTAACTGAATTACGACTCCACGCGCTTGTACCGATACCAGGATATATATCGATCAGCAATTAAGGTGTTTGCATTACTGCGAAAAGTATCTTTTAAGTTGAAATTTTGAACTCGATCGAGATGCTGCAGTGTTGAAAGCCTTAGAAGCCATGGGCCCTTAGCAAATCCAAACTCGCATTCGAGAAATCTCACTGATTTAGCTGATCAACAGCACGATCGACTGTAGATCTACTAGCAGCTATACGGTACAGAGCGGGAATACTTAGATATACCGGGGCCACGATCTCTATTACGACATTCTGAGCACAGTTCATTTAAAGCAAACCAGAGGTTTTTCGGTTCTACCGCAGCTGGAACTGTTACCCTCTTGACCAGTCTTCGATATGGTACATTCTTCTGCGATGATGCCGAAGTCTAATTCTTCTAATGGATGGGAACATTTCTATATCATTCATAGAGTGGGCTAGGGTTATTTATATAGCCTATTATGCCCTGTAAGTGTCAGCTCGCTTGGGGCCGTTAAAAGCTCATCAATGGATTCACACCTCTCAATCCGCCAGGATGCACTAACTCTACTTTGAGGAACTCTAAATTCTGACCTCTATATTAAGTGCAATATATATGTCTCGGTGAGTCCGGCAAACGCCAAATCCGCCACTCTATGGTGATTGGTGTTGACCTGTCATTTTGAATTTGGTTCAAGGGCAACCCCGGACCCGGGACGGCCAAAGTTTTGTATTTATGTACGGCAAACCCCCTGAGAAAAGAGATTGCTCTCCTTGGGGTGGTATTCGGGTCATTCCTCACGGCAATTGGTTCAAGGCTCGTTTTGCAAATTCAACTTTCCACTTTTTGAGGTGTCGAACTAGGTGCCGTTACACAAAACCGTTTTAGTGATACATATGACTAGCTCAAAAGTTTGGCTCGACGGCAACCCCTAATTTGTCATGCTCTCGTTGGCCATTGGCCAGTCGGTGAAATCCCGCAAAGCGAAAGCGAACGTCTGGTATTCTGTCATACGTGCATGGGATTCCAATCCTGAAGATTGGTTGAAATGCCAGAACCACTCCTCTCTGAGTGGTAATATGAAGGTACAAATCGGGTTCAATGCTTAGTTCCTATGATCATCATATGCATCTCGCCCTAGTACCCTAGAAGACCTCGGAACCGTCGCCGGCGTCTCCACTACTCTAAAGGTACCCTTGAGGGAATAAAAATTAAGCCCGAGTAAAGCTATAAGTATATGCAACATCCCCGCAACTCCGAAGACGAGCACCCTTTAGACCATGGAGAATCCAGGACAACCACTTTCTCTCACAGCTCGCGAGAAGCTCTCTCTAGTGGTGCGCATTCTCATCATATGTAAGTATATACGCACTTTCGAAATCGGGCATACCTTTAGACTAACTACCCCAAGTCCCATTTTCCCTAATCTCCTTCATTCTGCGAAATCTTTTCGTGTCCGACAGATGGTTATTTCGTGTCAGAAATGCAGCAAGTCGCTGCCTTATGGGGTCAATGACGGTTAAACAACTCCAATATTTCTCCCCATCAACTCAGGCAACCTACGAGAAATGGGCAAGTTCAAACGGGATTCCCGCAAATATTGAGGACTTCCCAGCGGAAAATAGTGGTGAGGCGAATACGAGAATAATGTGGTTGGGCGAAGTCTGGAAGCCTGGGAAAAAATTGTTGTTATTTTTCCATGGTGTGTATGATACCTACAGATGGACTAGGGAGCTAGGTAGCTAATATTGAATATTGTGGTAGGTGGCGGGTATGTTTTACCGTTGATTCCTAGCCATCTGAAATTCCTGAGATATGTGCATAATGTTGCGGAGCAAAATGGGCTGAAGGATACACTTTCGATTGCTATCCTAGAATACAGTAAGCTGTTTACTATGTTTCCAGTTATGAAACTATTGTGTTGACACAACACAGCCAATACACCAGCCCAGCGGTACCCCTTTCAACTCAGGCAAGCAGCTCAAGCCCTATCCCGGCTATTATCCAAGGGTATTCCGCCATCATCTGTAAGTTCCCCGCTTCGCCTAAAAGAAAGTAGCTCACAATGCAGATCGTCGTGGCTGGCGACTCAGCCGGAGGCCACCTTATACTTTCTGTGATATCGCATATTCTTCATCCTCACCCAGATATCCCGCCGCTCTCCCTCGCCACTCCTCTTGCTGGAGTTGCTATCATCTCTCCGCCAGCTCGTATATCTCATGCAAATGCGGAATCTTTCACACGATTCAAGGATATTGATATTCTCGCCGCTTCTACCTGCCAACACTGGACGGCTTTGCTGACTGAACATACATCATTTGGGGCCGAGCTTGAGGCAGGAAACTACTGGGGTGAAGCCGCACCAGCGCCGGAGAGTTGGTGGATCGGTATAGGGAATGTAACCAGGAAGATGCTGGTTACTGCTGGGGAGGAAGAGGTTTTGGTGGATGATATTAGGGTGTTTGTGAACAAAATGGAGGGTGTGCAGGAGACGGAGAGGAATAGCTTCCGGTTTGAGTCGCTGATAGCCAAGGGGGAGGTTCATGATACTGCGTTAATAGATTTCTTTATTAATGGAAAGAAGTCAGAAACGACGACGAAGAGTATTGAGTTTATGATTGCCGCCTTCGGTGATGACCTGGGTACAGTGCGGAATGGGCTTTAGATTTTATAGATATATAGCGCGACAGCATCTAATGTCACTGGCATCGTCTTATCTTGCCGCTTCCATGTAGCCAGTGTGAGGTCATAATTTTCGATTTTCATCCAGTATAAATCCTTTTCTAGCTATTCTAATCTGTATTCTATAATAGTGAAACCTCTTACCCTTCAAATATACCTCATTCCCACAGTCATGATTGGCTGTCGCAGCTTAGATCAAAGCACTCACCCGGCTCTTTCAGGCCGAAAGTGCTCTTGTGGGAGGGCCAACTGTCTGATTTTGAGGAGAGCAATCTGATGCAGTCTAGTTCTTGTTTGCTCACTTAACATTGCCTTCTGGCAATGCCTTTGTCAGTAATTATAAAGCACAATCAGGCAGTTAGTTTATCGGGCCGCCTCCGGACTATCCGTCCAAGACTTTTGCCGCTCGCGCACGGCCCGAGGAATGTCTCACTCTCGTAAAGAGCTTTTATCTTTTCATCCAGCCCAGTAAAGATCTTTCACTGAAGTCATCTCCCATGTTACCATTAACAACTCCATTCATGCCTACCTTAACTATAGACCTAGCCTAAGCTCAGCTTTCTAGGTCATCTATTACCGATCGCGAGCTACTCATAACTACACCAAATCATCGACGAGCAATTTGGGAGGGAGACCACATTACCACAGTCTGGAGAGCAGTATACCGACCCATGAAAGCACTTTTAGAAGGGTACAACACGCCTTTGCAAACGGGTTTGCAGTTGTTGAGATTCAGTGTGGTTTGAAGCAACAGTGAAGGTCATTCTCTTGTGTACACTATAGCAAGGTGAAGAACAAGTGGAAGTTAGCAGAAGGGGATGTTGTAAGAAAGGAAACCTTTGGTAATGGAGAGGAACATAAGAGGGGCTCAGATGATTGTGGTGCTGAGGGCGAGGCGAGATTGAGAAAGAGTACCCAGAGGCGGTGGAGGATAGATAGGATGAGTCTCTACTGTTGTAGTACGATGAATTAGATACACAATATTAATAGCAGTACGCAGATCATAGATAGCAGTATTCAGATTGTAGCTGTAATTCTATTGCTGGTGACTCAGGTTGCAAAAGCCTCTTCCTGGGTGGTCCCCTTATACGCACGCACGCAGTAATGGCTTTAGACGGAGAGACTGACGGATAGTTCGGTTAGTTAGCGCCTTGCCTGGAGCATAGGACGAATTATCCCGGGGTGAGGTTTCGGAACTAGTATAGCCGGGGGTATTTAGGGGACAGGTGGTCCTGGGATGTCTCGGTGTCTACACTTGAAAAAGCTCTACTCTAGGCACTGTGAGTGACGACCCATGACCCAGATGGCATTATAGCCGGCTAGGGTAGACAGGCGAAAATTTTGCATGCTTCATACTCCCCTTCGTCTATATCGCGGGCGAAGGTGAGGATATTAGTGAAAGTTAGAACGAGTAGGTGGTAGCCCTCATCATTACAACTGGATTCTGGCGATGCCCGCCCGCAAACCAAACCAACATGCAACGAACACAGAGTGAGCCTATAACTGCAATGGAGTGAATCAACTGCACTTTCGTTATGTACCCCTTCGGTGATTCGCGAAGTTTTCGATGCCCACTTGAATCGCGGGGAAGTCTTGGCGAGTGGCAATACCACATTTACGAGTGACAGCATATGAGCGATACCCAACCATTTCGAGATGGCTGTCAAGGCGGGTACTGGGACCAACCACAGTCAAAAGTAATATTATTAGGTCTTCCTGCATACCTTATCTTGTTGCATATCTCTCTCTATCGTATCCATGCATGTATGTGACTGTTGTTATTGGCCCTCCGCTGCGCACACCGCCTAGATTGTGTGGTGGTGGTTATAGTCTATAGCGTATAGCGTGCGTAGATCTCTTCTTCTAGCTAGTATCTAGTCAAACAACCCATTCACAAATACACGTCTATCTAAGCCCCACAATGACCAACACTTATATTTGGCTGCATTCGAACCATACGAGGGACTGGGGACCCCGAACCGGGTGCGGCCTACACTTCGTGCCATGCATATGCAGAATGCGTCTGCATGCATACATACCTGCATGGTGGTCTATCTGCGGGTACTTTTAGTGTGGGTGTGTATGTGCCCAAATCCTCGGGGCGAAAAATATAAAAGCCATTGATTGCACCGACAGCAAATAAATATCAAAACGCCGTACCGTTTGAGATGGCCAATGTACGCAACGAAACAATACCAACCAGCGAGGATCCATCTGTTGTAAGTTATACTTAGTCCTACTTGTCTGCGACAAAGGAAAACTGATATGTTTTTACCAGTTGGAAGCAGATGATCCAAGTACTAGTGGTAATGACAGCGAAGACGAAGATGGCTCTACATCCTCGGGGAACGATGTCAGCTCTGCAAGTTTAGCCTCATCGATTAACGAATACGTCGTCAAGCACGGTATATAGTCAATTAGGCGGTGTTGACAGCTGGATATCGACTGATATTTTGGCAAGGTCGCCGCTACCATACGTACTTTGGAATTGAGAAATATCCTGTGCCAGCAGATGCGGTTTGACTCCACTTTGATGTTTATAGGTGGTTACTAATGTGGACGGTAGGTTGAACAAGACCGGTAGGTACTATTTTCTCAAGGACGAATGGTTTCAAACACGTAGCTTGAGCTTGCAAGATCACTATAGATGGAGCACCCTACGATAAGAAGGTGCGAAATTGGACTTTCTCACTAACTTTCATCTCGATAGCTTAGACATGCATCACGAAATAATGCTACTGCTCCTAGATGGGAAACTACATCTTGCTCCCATAGAGAACCCCCAACGTATTCTAGACATCGGCACCGGGACGGGGATTTGGGCCATCGATGCCGCTGATAAGTACCCAATGGCAAAGGTTATTGGCACAGACCTTAGGTACGTATGCGTTGCTCCTAGTCCTAGAGGAGTAGGTATCTGATGATGCTGTGTGGTAGCCCAATCCAGTCGAAGTGGGTCCCACCCAACTGTCGTTTCGAGATCGATGATGCCGAGGATGATTGGACCTACCGCCCTGATGACTACTTCGACTTCATTCACGCCAGAAACGTTTCTCTGGGTATCACTGATTGGCCTAGGTTGCTCTCACAAGCGTACCGGTATGTTAAATTCGCAAGCCAGCTACCATTGTCGCCGCCGCACAGACTGTATCTGGGTAATGGTAATCAGCTGACATGCCGTTCCGTGTAAGCTGCCTTAAACCTGGAGCCGACATCGAGCTCGCCGAATTCGGAACCGAGATTGAGTGCGATGACGGAACACTAGGCGGAAGCGACGCGGCGAAGCGGAATTTTGAGCGTCAGGCCGAAGCGATGACGGCAATGGGACGAAGTCCAATCCAGGACCAAATTCTCAAGGATTACCTAGAAAGCGCAGGTTTCGTTGACATACAGGTTCGTATTATTGGATATCTACTCCGCTTCGGAATGGGCTGATTAGGTACAGGTAACGAGAATAAAGCAGCCCATAGGCCCCTGGCCGACGGACAACGCACTCAAGCAAATTGGAAATATGGTGCTCTTAATTGCAGAAACGAGTTTGCGTGCGTGCTGCATGGAGTCATTTACAACAGCATTGGGGATGAGCGAGAAACAGGCTAGTAAATCATGCCGAGAAGCATTAAAGGCCATGAAGAATGCAAATACGCATATGTATATCTCCTTGTAAGTGCTATTCTACCTCGCGATCTGAGACAACCCCGCGGAAGCCTAGCGATTGGTTCAATCCTGTCGGTAACGATTTGGATGCTGATTGTTTTTCGACCAGTTATGTTGTGCACGGGAGAAAACCCAGGGGGGAAATGTGCAAGTGACGAAACCAAAACACTCGGAGGACCCAGTTCCGGAAAGCCGGCGATAATATAGATGTGGGGGTAATGCATATAGAGAGGGAATTAATCGGACCACAAATTGCTGCTGCTGCACCCCTGGCAGGAAAGGGAAACTGTATGTATGTAGTGTGGGAAATCGAGAGCCGAAAAGACTCGGCGCCCTGTGGGCATCCGTATTCCAAGCTTTGTTTTTCGAGTTGTGAGTCGAGTTTGGGTGTGATTTTCCTTACGAAAACTCCTCCATAAGCGCCCGAAAATTGGAGATACCATGTTTGAGAGCTAGATTGCGCACACAAAGGATCCAATTTCTCTCGTCCCTTTTCCTTGCAGCTGCATTAAGTGAGTTGGCCAACAATAATCGTATGCAGCTTCGTCTTGGATTGTCAACGCTTCTCGCGACCCGCGATCGAGGACCAATCGGTCGGCGTGCTCCCATCCTGCATACGACCACTGGGCCGGTACATGGTTCCAGGATCTGCACCCGCCCAAATGGTTAACGCACCCTATGCCATGTCACCGGAAGGACCATCACATTTCTAGAATGATAAGAATGGCCATCGGAATCCTGGCTGAATTGAATTGCTTTTGCATGCAAGTAACTTTTCCAAAGGTGTGGCACGTGGCCCTTGCCGGTTGTATGGGCTTCACAATTTATACTCGATACACGGAGCCAGTATGGTGTGCAGACGCCACCGAGCAGCATACCAAGTAATTAGAATGTACTATCGATAGTATTGTTCACAATGAACTTCCTAGCCCGCAAGCATTGTTTCCTAACTTCTGCTGCGAGCCATCGGTAGCTAGTTAATTAGGCAGCGGTTGGATCGAATAGTGGTCAAAACTGCCGTTCTGTTGAGTTGTCGTTCGTAGTTTGTGATTTGCCAGCCCTGAATGTGGGAAAGAGCCGATAAGCACTAAGTACGTAGCCGCAGACTTTGATATAGTCGTGCCAATCTTTAAGCCCGCGTTTGGCAAATGGCAATGGCTGGGGGAACATCGAACGCTATATGAAGGAAACTGGTGTTTGGTATGTCCGTTACCGACCCAGCCGAACGGTCCCAACGGCCAGTTATATCGAATAGGAGAATAGGATCCAGCCATTGACTATTTTCAGATGGGGTGGCAGGGATTATCGCGATGCAACGGGCGGGAAGTTTACCAACCATTTGGATCCTGACATCACCGAGCCGCTCCACACTTCTTCAGGCCACAGTATGAAAGAAGGGAGGCTTTTGATGACGGTCCTAAGTAGGTTGACCATATATAACCGTGGTGAATCCATTCAGATACCATTGGTACAGTCAATTGACGGTCACAAGCGCTGTAACAACGGTTATACATACAATCAAAACCTAGTCGTTAAAACCCCCTTTTTTTATATGGTATGTAGGCCCCCACGAAACTGAAAATCGCGCTTGCGGCGTAGCGAGTGATCCGTGTTGGCTTCAACTTAGCATCCCAGGTAGTACTGAAACTCAAACCTGTGACACCTTTATCTGACACGATCGGCAATCGCCAGTTCAATCATCTTGTGCTAAGATGCTGTTAACGATATGAAGTATCCCCAAAGTAGAACGAGTAACCGAATACCCGGAACCGCGGAAGCTATGTCTGCAGCCTTCCACTATCACTCTACCCGATCGAACCCAGCAATAATCTTAAGAGGTGAAAGTGTTGCATGTCCTGCAAGGAATAATTGCAAGCAGTCCATTCGGCAGATAGGTCCTAGGCCCGGATCTTTGGTCCCGACTCGATATTATGAGATACCCAAGGGGAATTCTGCTAGTATTGTGGTGCTATGGGCCTGTTACTGCACGAAATGTCTTGACAGGGACTGATCAAGAGGCTCTATTTGTGTACTATTGATTTGGGACCAACACCGTTCCCCTGGACACCCCGCCCTGCATGTGCGCACCCCTGAAACCCCTTGCGCGCGGCTTTGCTAAAGTTGAACCCGCCTTGGACCCTGCTTTCTCCAAGTTAACAAAGTCAACGTTACCAATAGTTCCAGCAATAGTGTCTCAAGGTCTTAAGGTTAAAACCGGTTCGGGTGATGCGTTCAAACCTACATTGAACTATCGCGTCATGAACCAACAGTGCGGAACCTGTTTGGCGAAGGTTCTAACTTGTTGCGGCTTCTAGTTACTTCAGGGCAAGAACATGTCCAGAGTGCTAGTATTCACCCTTAAGGAATGAGAAAAACATGGGCGCTGCCAAAAGCAGTGATTCATCCATGATTTCTTGCCTCCAGGAGCACTCACCCAACTGCAGCCTATCTTTTACTCCAAACTTGTATCATCACATCCGATCACTTGCTAGCCGTTAAATCAAACTTGAAAATGAGGATAACTGTGAGTGTAAAAACAATAGAGCATAGAGAATAGAGAAGGAGAAAGATTTGAGATACATACAGAGAACTTCAGATGTTCGGTTTACCACTCTTTGCCATGAGATATGCATCAGGTTTGAACCAGTACCTAGCGGAGGAGAAGATAGTTGCCGCTGCCTGGTGAACCCTCGAGACGATTGATGATATCAGTGTTCCAAACAAGTCAGATCGGTCAGATATAACTTTCGACCGGGCTGGTCTATGTCAAGGTCGACTTTATAAATGATCTGACTGATCTACAGATTCTCAGATCTTTATCTGGCCGGTTTGTAGGTAATCACTCATGGTCGGGTTGATTATCATTTTCAGGCTATCATAGTTCATCATTTCTCCTGGACTCTCATCCAAAGCGCCGAAATCTAGACATATCATAGATGAGATTTGCCAAGTCCCCCTGCAGCTGGTTCATACGCTCATAGTCTCGATATTTGGACTTATAGAGAGTTAGTTATGCTGCAGTGTGAAGGTATGTGAAAAGCATACATTTAGGTACCACGCTTGCATTGCATATCTCAGCTCCTATACCACTTTCTACTTTAACCAGCCATCATGTTACTCATAAACTGTCTCTCTCTCCTCCTTCTCTCCTTATCTCTTTTTCTCCCCTCAGCGCTGAAATGCTGCTGTTACATCGGTGGCCAAGCGACCCATGAAGTAACTGAAGCGGGATTGATGATGGATCATTCCCGTATTGGCTGTGAGCCGTAGTACGCTGGGAATGCAGTTTGTGGGTGAAGTTAGTGCAGGCTGAGAATGTTTGGTTGTCTCTTAAAGAGAGATGCCGCAGCTTGGAAAACCCGAAGCCGGTAGGAACTGGAGCATGTGAGGGTCCCCGAAGTGGTAGGGTCCCGAATTCGAATGAATTCATAAATATACATACTTACCCTAGGTACTTAAGTAGTCATACTTCATTCGCTAGCTAGTTGCCCGTTACTTTGTGCTACAAAATAAGTATCCTTGGTACACATGTTAGGTTCATCATTTATCACTCGTTTGTCACTTTGTTCCTCAGCCGTATAGTCTGTTGGTCTGTCCTAGGTGCACACTTAAAAAGTGTACCTAAGTACATGTACCAAGCTAAGTAGATTTATGTCTGTCTAGTTCCAAGGCCCAACAGGACGCCGAGACAAAGGCCACTAATGCCTGTGGGCGAGCATATTCTCGGGTATACCACTCCGAGACTAGAACAAGCGACGTAACTCTGGGAACGAAACAGAATAGGGCTCGAGTACGATACGAGTGCTCTCGTGCTCAGACTTTTTCGCCTCGCTTGCAAGCTTTCTCCACGAAGTGAACCCGGAAAGTCTGGTATACGAGAGCTAGATACTAAGTACCCTAACTTAAATTTATACATACTTATTTAGAACTTAAGCTTCCCACTCCCCACACGTCTCCTCGCACCTCTTCTCCCACATCTGTGACTTTGACCCGCTGCACGGCTCCAAGCAGTCGAACGACAACACAACTGCAGCCGACGCTGCTGCAGGTTCATCTTCCCGCTTCCTACTTAACGACATCCTACTTTCAGCTCAACTCCTTCTCATACTCTTATTTCCCGAGTCCGATTTAACGATAGATGCCAGGCAGCAACGAGTAGCCATTACCAAGGAACTGGCAACCAAGCCTTCTCGCCAACCATGGCAGCAGTATGTGGGGGGGGATCTCTATTAATCGACAAGTCTACTACCAGCACGCTAGGTCCCTTTCTGCTCCCGAGAGCACCAGCCATTCCCGCATCAAGTCGTCCGCTAGCAACGATCCGACTTCCGAAGCCGAAGTTGACATTTCCGCTACCGCCGCCGACCGTCGCGTCGTCTCTTCCCTCGAGCTTGCAAATACCTTCGAAATCGAATATTCTATTGTGCACATCCCTTGCCAACCAATCTCCGTCGCCGATTTTCAGCACATATCTTCAGCGGAGCAAGCACTCACCGGAATCAAACATGAGGATATTCATCGATTCTATTCTATCAAGAATACCGTTGAGATCGTCGGTTAAGTCAATGATGGAGGGTATTTAAATCTTGTAATACCTAGGACTACGAATGTCTGAACAACTTGCGGGGGAGTCTACTCGACCATATTAAGCTTTTTTTCTTGGCTCTCAGAGAATCTGATCTTGCAAATCTCACTAGCTGCCCACTAGCTGGTACACCGAGAGTTTACAGACAGCAGTGTTCTCAAGTGGTCAGTGGGAGGTGGAGATAGCGGAGGGAGACAATTTCATGACCCCATGATAACTCCCGGCTCTGCAGATTTCCCACAAGAAACTGCAGCCGGTATATTGCAAGGGCGGTCTCAAAAATCGTGACCTTACCTGACCGGTCTGCGAATCTACAGATGACTGACCGCTTGATCTGACCGCTTGAGAACACTGGCAGACAGCTTATGAGGCTCCACGAACACTATGAGTCTTCGTTGGGATCTGGCCAACTACGAGTCTACAACGTACCGTTCTACGATTACTCAATACGCCCCTCCGATGGAAAAGAGTCGGACTCCCTTCAGGCCAAAAACTCTAACTGTCTACACCACGATGCTTGGCCCACTATAGTTATTGAAGCAGATTGCTCGGAATCACACGCACAGCTAAACTTTGATGCGTGGTGATTGTTAAGACAATCACAAGGACAGGTGAAGATTGTGATGTTCAAGACCAGCAAGGATCCCCGAGAGATTCGCACTGAGGAGCACCAACGTAGAATAATCCTACCAATCAATGCACCATCTGATGCTATACGCTCCAATTCTAGGCTTTATTTGGGAGTTCTTCCAGGGATGGTAAGGGTTAGGGGGGTCAAAGGTTTTCTGTCCTGTTGTGTTGGTTGGTTGGTTCGGACTTGCTATTGATTTTATATGCTTATACTTTAATTGCTGCTTTTCCTTTCGATTTTCACTCTGTTTTGTACACTCGGGAGTCAAAGAGAATTGAATTCTATCCTCTACATCATAATCTGTTGCTGAGGTCCGTAGTCGCGATCTTTCTTGAAGTATTCGAGGAGGCAGTTGATCTAGAGTTAAACAACTTTGATTTGTAGCAAATATTGAAGGTTCTTGCATGAGTCATAGAAAATCACGCACATCTAAGGCTACCAAAAATCTCTACGTTTTGCAAGCTTTATCGTGTCCAACTCTAATACTGTATTGTGTCATTTTGATATTGCACAAGATTAGTTGTAGTGGGTTCGGAGATTTTGCAGCTAGAGCTCTAGGCCTTGAAAAATATTCTCACCCTGGCACCTGTTCTTTGACGGGTTCAGTCCATTCGCGGATGGACAGGACTGGTACAGCTACTGTTGTACGGTGTGTGGTAGGTATCATAGGGCTAGTCACTAGGGCTAGCACACAGTAATCCTCCAGCACTTTTGGGCGAGCTCAACCTGTACTCTTACAATTCACGGTTTTCACTCTAGATTCGCTGCGCATCGCGACGTACCAGCACTTACGTGAGATTATGTCTTACAGTTACAAATCAATAAACAACTAGCTGCATGGAGGAAAAATAATCAAGTTAACCCGTCCCAATCTCAAGTATCACGATCAATGCCACCTCGAGATCTCAGCCCTCCGATATGCTTTTTTGCCCAGCTCCTCCCACCTCACGCTATTCCCTTTGCAATTTCCACTCGTTTTGTATCCGAAGAATTTCACGTTATCCCCCAACAAATCTGCTCTCCAAGTCGCATCAAACGCGGTGAATGTATCATCTCGAAACTCAATACACCCCTTGTTCATATTCTGATAATCAACCTGGATCTCCCCTTCCCCAGACTCGCGCCCACGCCACAAAAAATGCAGCTTCCGGGACTCTGCCGCTGACGCCGCTACGGCTCTTTTTTTCGAAGTAGGGCCACGGGATGCAGTTGTTTTCCGTCGTTTCTTGTCGCGAGGATAGGAGTCATACTCCTCGTCGCTGTTGTCTTCATCGGGTCCGTCGTAATCGGTTTGCCAATCCTCGCCAGGAAGCCAGAAGTGCATGATCCCCGCTAAAACGCCAAATTGGAAGTCTCCGCGAAGACACAAACCGCCCGATGTGCTGATGCGTTCTGGATCGTCACGGATGACAAGGGTGAGGCCGTTACGACAGTCATCCGTCCAAAGGCCTTCGATTTCGGCACAGCGGATGTGGAACCTACCTTTTGCGTTGGAGATGTTTGCAGTGGGACCAGGTTTCGGCAAGCTTCTGATGAGTGCAAAGTGTGATTCCATGAGAGGCTGGAAGTCATCGTCCAACTGTTTGATTGACAGTTCCTTCTCTCTTTCAAAACGTTCTTTTAAGCTCGCATCCTCCAGCGCCCTTCTTGCTACTACTTGTCTTCTCTCCTCCTCTTCCTTCTCTACCTTCATTCGAGCCATATCGCGGACTGCTTCCTGGTCCTTCCCAACGATAAGGATGTTGCAATAATTGCCGGCTTGCGCGTCGCTAACATGCAATCCAGGGATTTCCCTCGCCGCAGCCATGAGTCGCAACTGGTCCCGAACCTGGCCAAGATCCATCGCTGGCGGCGATTTTTTTGTATCCAGCCTGCCGGCTGAATCAAGGAAATAACGGCGTAGAAAGAGCTCGTGGTTATAATTTGCAGCGTTGATAGGATCCTTCAATGCCGCAAAGGCCTCATGGCGGGTTTTATTGACTGCAGCTAGATGGGCAGCGTTCTTACGCTGATACTCTTCCTCGAGCCCCTTCAAGATCTCATGCACGGCTGTAGGCGGCGATTTAAGCTTCCCGGTCTCCAATGCTGCAACCAGTGACTTTCGCAGGTCGTCGACTTTTGCGGTGGCCTTGAAAGGAATGTCATAGTGTTTATGCTGTGCGGAAATCCATTTTTTCGTAAGACGCCGCGCCTCTTTTTCGGCTTGGTTTTGCGCCTGTTCGCCTTTGATAAGTGTAGGGATTAGGTGGGGGAAGAGGAGTGCGCGGATTCGAGACTCCGGGTCGCGCGAAATGTCGGCTATTAGCGCCCCTGTCGAAGGGTTGTAGGTGAAGCCATGCGATGTGATGGAGGTGAGGTTGTCGGAGGGGGTTGTAACGTTGATTGTCATTGCAGGGGGAGTGTTGCGATGCAATGTTGAGTACTGTTGAGATAGGGGAAGTGTTTTCTGGTGGAGGTCGACAATTGGAGGTCCGTGCGGAAGGCAATGTTTTGTCCCGTGATCGCGTGTTTAACCGCACTTGCGTCATCGTTCCCACGAATGCGTAGACATATCTCTTTAAAGGATAAATGCTATCAAATCACTTCAATAGAGGTCTGGCCTTGAACCGACTTTTTTTTTCAGTGCTATCGATGCCGATATCCCAGGCACGGAGGGCGCTGGAGCTACATGACGTACGCATTGAACAAAGCACATCACTGTCACTCACTCAGCCTTGTTCAGTCGAAACTGTTACTGGTGTACATGTGCCGGAGACATGTTACAGGTCTGATACACGGTGCTGCTGCAGGGGCCGATGCCTCCTGCATATATCTCGAGTCTTTCTCCTTCTCTCTTCTCTGTACCATAGAATACAAGCACACAGTTCTCCCCTACTTCCATATCGTAACAGAAATCAAAGGAAGTTGCAGGCGTATTCGCGCCTTCATCCCTGTTCCTAATGCGCCTCTCGAGTTCCTCCCTCATTCTCTTCTCCTCCGCTAATCTAGCCTCCACCCCTTCCAAATTCCTCGCCCACTTCTCTTCAGCAAGTTGCACTTCATTCTCTTTTCTAAGCTCTTCCGCCTCGTCCGTCATCCCTCCTTTTGCCACCCATCCCTGCCCAGCGCCGCAAATTCCCCCACGAACCTTCGCTGCAAGAAGCCTCTCAGTTTGTGACAACAGTTTCGCAAACTCAACTGTTAACGTGTCGTTGTGTTCATGCAGAACTTGGCCTGTGGTCGAGGAAACGAGTAAGATCCGCCGCCCACCCGAGTCGGTGGTTACTAGCTTTGGAGTGTGCGTGGGGAAGAGGAGCTCGGCATTGGCGAGAATTTGAAGGCGGTAGAAGGCACATTCGGGGATTGCTTGTGGTTATGATGTGGCGGGGGCTGTGGTTGTTGTCGTAAAATGTTGATGCACGTAGTACATATGCTGGTTTTAGCCAATTACAACGAGTACACGTGTGCCCCTTGGCCAGACTTCCTCGTTACTGCATAAGCTGCACAATGAATGGGCGGCAATTGTAGCTATTTTCGCTTTAATTTATGATAGAGTACTTCCGTAACGGCTATTTTGACGTGTCCGGTAGTTCCTTTATAAGTAGGGTCCTCTTCTTTCTCATAGATACATCTCTATATATCTTCCTCCTACCCCCAGTCCTTCCACATTCAGATCACATCCTGCCCCTCTCACATCACTCGGCACAACAGCTCCAGAATCTGATTTGTTCTCTGTGGCCACTAATATAGCGAGACTGCGTATAACGGAATATCTCTAGGAGAGCCTAGGAGACAGAATCTTAAGGAATGTTAGGCACATAGACCGAAAGACAAGAAACTTCCCGGCGAAACTTTCGAAACTGCGCCGAACGAAATGCGACCTCTGGCTAGGTGGCGGGTTCAGTAGAGAATTTATGACTTCCGCACATGTTGATAGGTGTTGGGATTCGCCCTGGCACACATGCTGAGTTATACCAGATCTCTTACCATCGAATTGTTCTGTCCTATACATGCTCATAAATCCTCACACTCTCCACAGAACTGCATGCCAGCAGACTATTCGGCTAGATCAACCGTGTGGCGGCTCAATTTGATTCCAAGGACTGTAATATACCACGAATGTCGTGAAAACAAATCCGATGAAAATGAGGAGTACGTTGTCGGAGAGGAACGCATAACAGTGTCCGAGAAACGCTTTTAGCCCCGAAAAAAAGCCCAAATTGAAATAGATGTAGTTTTTGCGGCTATCAACAGAAGAAGCTAACAGCGATGTGCTATGGTGGTCTGAAGGAGGATCTGGCATTGATGAGCAAGCTAGCGATGATAGCACCAGAAGGTCATACGTGTCATCTGTACTTGACGAGGAAGAAACTGTGGTAGACCTCTGGACTATGGGCTGTATGGTGTAAGTTCATGGAGTTCGCTTGTGTGAAGCATTGAGGGACACGGCTAGTGAGGATAAACTTAAAAGGGCAGACGAGGTAGAATTGCAAAGAATATTTATATAAGGTAGGGAGATTAATTGGAGTCTTGAAGCTGACCCGATGTTAAAAAGGCCTTGCGAAGAGATCCTCTGATACAGCTATAGCTATGATATGTGATCATGACATGTCAAATCGCGGTGAATCCCACTTCGTGCGACACTACCATCTTCACAGCCCCGCACACACCCTCCCATCATATATCATCGCCTGCTAAGGAACGTACTATGGATTAGCTCCATTCACTAAATCTTGAGCAAGCTATTGCTAAAATCGAGTGACACACTATCATCGTCGATTCAAGGTTAGTATCAATGATACCGTGTTTGTCTCTCCAGCGCTGCTATCCCACTTCGTATGTAGTGCTTCATTCACCTTTCTAACTTTCCTGCCTCGCCATCATCTCTCCACCTACCGCCCTACGCCAAAGTCTATGGTTACTATCTTGGGATGGTGCGTGGGGAAGAGAAGCTCGGCGTTAGCAAGAGTTTGCAGGTGGTAGAGCACGTTCAGTTATGCGCAGTGTTTTGTGGCTTTGGTGTGTGGCAGTAGTGGTGATCGTAGTCTAATATATATACACATGGTTTGTCGGCTCGAAGCATTCTCATTGGTTGACTTGTGGTACATACCTCTAAGAAGTATTTTTATTGGCTGACAACCCACAGCTTCAAGCTTTTTGATGGCTTGGCATACCCCATCAAATATCCTCAAATATCCACTCCCAATTAAGTATTTGAGTTCAACTCCAATCATAAGGTAATGTATACATAAAAGGTTCACAATTCTATACTCTTTCACCTCTCAGTCTCAAATTTAGCATATCTTCAAAATTGACAATACAGTTGTGGAAAAATATCAATTTTTGGTATTTTTTGACAGTTTTCAAGTGTTTTTCTACAGCCATGCAATCAATTTTGAGGATATGGTAAATCAGAGATATGGAGGTGCAACAGCGACGAATTTTACACAATTTATATATACCTCACTGTGTAATCATATTTACACTCTGAGTTGCATATTTTTCGACTCAGTTTGCAAGATTTACCTTGAGTGTTTACATGGAAAAGTGCAGTTCAAGATGTATCAGGGGTTGGGGAGTGCAACAAGCAGACCCACTAGGTTAGTGGGTGCAGATAGACTATGCTGGTGAGCCTTAGAATGGATTATCAATCTTTCACCCAGTTACAGTTCAAAGTTATAATTGGAAAAATAACTTTATGTAACATGCAACTCATAGGGAAGCAGTTTTTGGGATGGTAATGCATAGCATATTTGATGGGTGGTACATTGAGGTCCTATGTACATTGGTGTCGACTAGATTACTATGATATGCATGCCACTATGTTTACTGGATGCAACACTTCACGCTGCATGTAATATGAAAGCAAGCTGCCAGATGCACTTCATTTCAGGCACCCATCAATGGACTGGAGTAATCTCCGGATTGCATTCGATTGCACACTCCCAGCTTGCCATACTATACACTCCCAATTGCACTTGATTGCACATTCCCAGCTTGCTCAACAATATGATCCCAATTTCTCTCAATGGTATACTTCTAGCCAGCATACCTTATACTCCCAAGCATGCTTTTAACATGCCCCCAAGTGTACTCTGAGTACAATCCCAAGTACACCTCTGGGTATATTCTCATGTACACTCCCACACATGCTCTGAAGCACACTTCCAATTGCACTCGGTGACACAATCCCTGCCTGCTGGATTGTATGCTCTCCAGTGTGTTCTCAAGCAGCTCTCAAGCACACTTCCCAGCACGCATTCAAGTGCACTCCAGATCGCACTCAATGTTGCTCCTAGCCTTCTTGACTGTACTCTCCCATGTCTGCTCTCAAGTCAATCCAATGAACACTGCCGAGTACCCACCCAAGCACACTACCGAGTCACTATCAAGCGAACCCCCAGCACACCCTCATGTACACTCCCAGTTGCACTTGATGGTATACTTAGAGCCTATTTGGCTCCAATGATTCCGCCAGGCCAGCAATGGATCAGTCCAGATCGGAACTGCCCAGTCCAATCCGGGTCGAGTCGAAGAAATGTTGAGCATAGGATTGGACCAACCCCAGATGCCGTCCGACTTGACTGGACTTGGTCTGGATCAATCCTTCATGGTGACCAGGGTCAGAGGATATTCTCGTGGGTATTGATCTTTTCATGGAGAAAATGCATCTCCAGGGAGCAAAATATATAGACAGAAGAGGTATATTTTCGATCAGAGTGGGTATTGGGGAATAAGATGTGACTAACAGTGAGGATGAGTGATGTTTTCAGGATTACTTGGCTAACAAGGAAGGTCAACATTGTATGAATAAATGGATTGGTCCAGACCAAGCCTGTCCAGTTCAAGACTCCCAGTCTGTAGATTGGTCCAGTTTGACTGGCCCATTAGACTGGACAGGACAGAGCCCTGCTGCAAACCGGGATCGTCCAGAGTGGTGGAATCATTGCTTGGCTCTACACTCCCAGATTCAATCTCAAGAGGTAAGACTCTTGTGATCTTACATGACTATATGCTCGCATGTATGCTCCAGTGTATTCAATGCAGCAATTTGCTGAGTTGTAGGTGCCAGATAGCGGGAGGCATAAGAAAGGTAGTGAGTGATCGATGGTGGGCAGTGGGTGGCTGTTGGTATAAAGTGGCCAAAATCTTGATGATGGTCGAGATTATAGTCTGAACTGATTCTTTAGCATGGCCACAGCGCCCAGATCTCACATTGCCTTATGGCCATGGTGTTTACAATTGCAAGCTCAGATTCTGCTGGAAAGGTAGACAATTAGATATTTGAGAGAGCAGATCTCATACTCAGATTGAACAGCAGCATCCGCTGCTTGCTTTCCACATATTGTAGGCATATGAGTTCCCATTCGGTCTGAGGCTTGTGATTGAGATGTTGATGGTGACATTGGGGATCACGAGTATGGTCCAGTGTTGTCAACCGTCCCGTCCGTCTGAGATTCCTCCATGACGGACGGGACGGCGCCAAGGCCGTCCGTCCTGTCCTGACTCAAGACGTACGGAATGTCGGCCGTCATCCACCGTCATCGGGCAGTTACTGTTTATCTTTAGGCGAGACCAAATCGAGCCCAATATTGTTATACAGGCTTCGGAATGTATGAAATCCTGGGTGCAGACGGCGTAATCTTTGGAGAAACAGAGTCAGAAATAGTATTGATGGAGCAGATGCTCACAGATCTTGCATCACGGTCAGAATAGTAATTGAAATGATTTTCGTATAATTTTTGTTATGTGCGCTAAGACTTCTCCGTCGACGGCCGTCCTTTCCGTCCGTCCCCGTCCGGCCTCAAAAAGACGGCGCCGTTCCGTCCTGGCTCAGGACGGACGG
>Ga0307515_10000795_pt1 | contig 72766 bp, 70 predicted proteins | sample 17_EM_MG_FD_194513 | JGI IMG/M metagenome (GOLD analysis project Ga0307515, IMG submission 194513) | Populus trichocarpa ectomycorrhiza microbial communities from riparian zone in the Pacific Northwest, United States - 17_EM | ecosystem: Host-associated > Plants > Roots > Unclassified | place... | reverse complement strand
AACTGAATACATGAGTTTTAAAAATCGTTGAACGATTAGTAGTAGCTATGATTTCCAGGCGCACCAGCAGCGTTCCCAAAGAAGAAGTTGTTTTCCCAGACTGCTCTACTGTGATTCGAGGTGCTCCCAGGTGCTCCCAGGTGCACCTGAAGGGCACTACATCAGTCCAGCAAACTTGGACCCGTCGCCTGGGCGACGGGTAGCGTGTAATTCTCCGTCAGAGGGTACGAGGTTCCGTCAGAGGCGTCAGACCCGTCCGCAACACCCGGGTGTTTCTGACGGAAACTAGAGTTGTTGCTGATGTAGCACCTGTCCTGGTCCTGGCTCGTCCGATTGTATTTGTCTTAAAGTTGCCTGGGAGTCCGTAAACACCGTAACCCTGGTAATCTTCATTTCTTCTGCCATCTCATCCACAATCTTCATTGCTTCCGACATTGCATACATTTCCGCATCAAAAGCTTCTTTCTGTCGGCCTAGGTGTGTCCTCCTCTTTTTCCACCTTTCCCGTTCCTTCCATACCACTGCACACCCAACCCACTCATCTTCTTTCCTCGATCCATCAGTCCAAAGAACAACCCCCTCCCTTTCCAACTTCGCCTCTTCCAACTCTTGTTCTTCATCCTGAATTATCACTTTGCCCTTAAGGCATCTCTTTTCCATTGGTAATGTCATCCTTTCATAACTCCTCCTTTTGAAAGGTTTATCCTCCGGGATCAACTCATCAATCCCCTCCACCCTTTGTATGACATTCCTCTGTACTTCTAACATTTTCCCTCCGCCTTGAGCATCGGGCATCATCATCTGTCTCAACTTATACCGTCGAACCCGGTTATTAAGAAGAGCCTTTGCCGGTCGTAAACCCGCATCATTCATCAACGCTCCTTGAGGTGTTGTCCTAAAGCATCCAGTTACCCTTCTGCCTTGCTCATTTAACAACCTTTGCACCTCCCGAGCTCGATTTTCTTGTCCTCGCCACCACAACTCAGACCCATACAACGCCACTGCCTGAACTGCCGCAACTTGGATTCTTTTGCATCCTTCCGAGCTTAATCCTTTTTTCGTCATCAAGGATCTCACCCTACTCTGTGCTTTCCTTGCTTTCGCTAAGGTCTTTTTCGTATGATCATTCAGGGTAAGCATATCATCCAGCCATACCCCGAGCCATCTTGTCGCTTCTTTATTGTACGGAACCTCATAACTTCCTACCCTTACTCGGGCATTCATTTTTGGTTCCTTATACTTTCTTCGTCGTGTGAACAACATCACTTCTGTTTTTTCGATGTCGAACTGACAGGCATTCTTTTTTGCCCAAATCGTTGTTTCCGCAGCGCATCTCTCCAGTCGTTGTGTGCATTCCCCCACATCCTCACCTTCCACCACCCATGCCACATCATCAACAAAAGATATACCCTCACTTCCACACTCTTCTGCCTTCTTTTCAACTTGGCCGAACAATCCCGAAAGATATATGACGAAAAGTACTGGCGATACTGGCGACCCCTGCGGAACTCCCGTTTCCACATCCATATTATCTCCCTCCTTTCCGTCCATTGACATTATCACTTTTCTATCTTCCATGAAGCTTTCCACCCACCTCACCAGGTCGGCTTCAAACCCCATTTTTTCCATTCTCTTTATCAAGTTCCCCTTCGCCACATGTGGGAAGGCTCCCTTGACATCCATCAACAGCGCTGCCGCGGTATTCCCCCTCCCCCACGCTTCTTCAACTCTCTTCATCAACCTTCCAACCACGTCTATTGCTGACCTTCTCTTTCTGCATCCAAACTGTCTGTCGTGAAGTAACCTCCTTCGCTCACACTCCTCTGCTATTGCGTTGGCTGCCACCTTCTCGACCACTTTTCCCAGACAATTCAACAATGTAATCACCCTATATGCTTTGGCGACTCCATAATCTGGCTTATTCGGTTTCGGTATAACCACCCCCATTGCTTCCTTCCAAACTCGTGGGTGTATCCCTAACCTAAATGACGATTTAACAACATTAATTATTCTTTGGGAATCCCATTCCCACATCAATCGTATTGCCTTAAGACCCAACCTATCCGGTCCGGGTGCCTTCTTAACTGACTGATCGTATAGAGCCCTTCGGATATCCTCATCAGTAATCTTTTTCCACATTTCTCCTCCCTCTTCTTGGGCCTTTCTCTCCACACCCTTCAAAGGTTTCGGAAACGCTTCTTCTTTTATCAACTCTGCCTTTTCCTCCCAGGACTCCGCCACCACTCCAGTCCTGGATCTCAAAGCCTTTATCGTTTGTTGTCCGCCTGGTTTCGTATATCTCAATGCCTGCCAGACTTGGTCTCTTGTAGCTGAAGTTAGAAACTTCCTCCACATTTCTGTTTTCGACTGTCGGATCATTCTTCGTAGGTTGCTTCGCTGTTTCTTTACTTGTTGCTGCGATGCTTCCCCATTCTTTCTAGCTCTTTTTATCGATCCCAATATTTTCCGGTTTTCCGCAATCTCCGCCGTCCACCACCTCTTAGATCTTGCGCAAACCTTTATCTTTTTGCAACACCTATTAAGATGATTAACGAAATTCCGCTGCATCCACTCAGCTTCCTTCTGTAAATCCTCTTCATTTCTATTCTCATCCAGTACGGGTCTCTTTGAGCTCTTGTCCTTCCACTCTTTTTGTGCTTTTTTATAATTTTCTTCTTCCTCCTTCGACTTGAGCCCATCAATATCCCATCCTGTAATCTTTCGCGACACTTTGACTCCTTCCCCTTCATCCCATCTTAACTGGGCACACACAATCGCGTGATCCGAAGTAGTTGTCAAATCTGTTGATGTCTCTAACCTATCGGCCATCGAGGCTTTTGTAATAAAGAAATCAATAAGCGATCCCGAAGTTTCGCCATTTCTCGTATTCGAATGGGTCTCTTCCCCATCCGTAACGTCGATCAAATCGTACTCATCCATAAGATTTTCCAAAAAGTTCGCATCTTGCTTTGGTGGGCACTGCGGGTCCCATCTATCACTGTGAGCATTCCAATCTCCTCCCAGGAGAATCTTTTCCTGCTCCATAATTTCCCCCCATCTTGCTGTCTGTGCCGGTCTGCCTTGACTTCTCACTCCCCCTTCTTGTCTCAGCTGATCATACACATTCACCAATCTCATCTTTCTACCCGACGGGTACTTTATATCAAACACCTGTACATCTCCATCTCCCCCCTTATCCGCTTCTGAAAACTCCAGGTGTGTATCCCTTCTTATCGCTGTCAAAGTTCGTCCTCCTCTGACCAATCTATATCCTGGGTGGCTAATGTTGTATCCTTCTCTCTCCACATACGGTTCTTGCAACATCACAACATCAGCTCCCCAAACAATTCCTGTTTCCAACGCCATCATAGTCGCCTCATACCCCCTGCCACAATTATGCATTACGCATTTCACCATGACTTCACGGGGGTTTCTTGGGTCCCTGCGTTAGAAGATTGTCCTTCGGTCTCTTGTGTCGCTACGACTTGGACTTCCGGCTCCTTTCCAGCTTGCTCATCATCCTGAGCTTCCTTTTCGGCATCTGCAGTCGATGGTCCCCCATCCTCTGTATCATCCGGCTTCTTCTGCTGATCGGTTGTCAAATTTCGACGTTCCCCCTCTCTCTCCTTCCAGGTACGTCTTTCTTCTCTCGCCGTCTTAATAGCCTCCTGTTTCTTAACACAACAATTGGCCTTCGTGATATGGTTCCCCTTGCAATTGACGCACTTGTCGACATTATGGGTGCAGTTCTGTCCTGCGTTAGCTTTGCAACCTACCACGTTGCACTTATGATCTTTCGTTAGATGTCTCCCTGCGCACAACATGCACGCCGGCATCTTCAAAGATCCACATTTCGCATCAACATGTCCCCATCTGCTGCACACTCCACAAAAGGAATCTGGTCCGGCATTCACAAACTTCTCCACATCATACTTCACTCCTGCCGCCCTCAGACCCCCCTTCAAAACTTTTTCAGCCATTTTACTTCCTTTGACCGCGAACACAACCGAAGATGCTTTCTTTCCTTCTGCCTTCTTCTTCTGTACATCTTTCGGTCCTCCAATCCAGTTGATGGCGAGGGGCAACACCACCCCCTCGTTCTCAGCCTGCAGTTCTTGCCTCAATTTCTCAAGTCCTCCTCCCGTCTTCTTCCCCAAATACCTATCGCAATTGACGCCGTGCATTTTCACTCTCTCCCAGAGTTCATTTGTTTCGATGTCCACAATTCCTGCGTCCACCTTCCTTGCTGCTTTAATTACAATTTCCCTATACCGAATCAGCATTTCGGCCATTGCTGCAGGGGTCGTAATCGTTGACAAGCATCCTCGGGTGTTCTTTGTAACTCCCTGAATGCGAACAAAATGTGGAACCTTCGCCTCAAAAAGTGCTCTATTCACTTCTGACGAAATATCCAAGTCTTTCTTCTGAGAAAGGGGGAGGCCATTATCCCTCTTAAAGGTGACTCTCCTCTTCTCCATCGAATTTTGTCCTGGGGGGACCGGCTTCATATCTTCCTTTTTCTGCTGCCTCTTAACCTCAACAAAGCCATCTCCCTTCTTCTTCTGCTGCTGTCCCGACTGTTGTTGTTGTTGTCGCTGTTCGGGTTGCTTCTTTGGTGGTGGCGGTGCCGCAGCTCTCTGCGCCCACGTATCTTTTTTCTTTTCTTCAGGTGTCTTTTCCGGTTTCTTTTCATTTGGTTTTTTGACCTCCGGCTTCTTAGTCCCAGCCCTTGGTCCCTTCGGTACCTCCTTTACCTCCGGTTTTTTCACCTCCTTCTTCTTTTGTTCCGGCACTGCAGGCTTAACAGCCGGTCTTTTCACAATCGTAACCTGTCCACTCGGGGTGAACCTCGGAAACTCCTGTCTTTTTCCCCCCGGTGAAATAATTGGGGCGTGCCTTGACGCCTCCAACTCCTGCTCATCCACCAGCATCTGATCAATAACCCTGTCCACTTTCTCATCTTCCTCCTCTGAAAAAGTCGCCCCGGGTTCAAATTCAATGTCGCTCATCTCTTTCTCGTCAGGGGTAACCTCTACCTGTTTCCCCGTTCGGATTTCGTCCTTTTTTCGACTTTCTTCAGCTGCATCCTCAAACCTCTTTACCACCCTATCCGTCAGCTGATCAATCATCTTTTCCATGCATCCACTCAATGCATTTTCAATCGTTTTGGCCATATTCACTGGTGCTATTTTGGCCAATTTTTTCTCAATCTTACTCAACCTTTCGTCAAGTTTTTCTGCCCTCTCTCCTGCATACTCCCTTTCCAACTCCACCTCGGTAAGTACGTTTTGGGCAATTTTCCTTGTCGACCCCACTGCCGCATCCGTGTGGTTCTGTCTTGCCGCCATAAAATCCGCCTGTTTTAGGCACCACTCATCATATCGCTAATCATGCAGCTGATTTGTGGTCATAAAATCCCTCAGCCCGTTAGTGTTCCGAAGATACTCACCAACAAAAGCTTCCAGATTAACTGGCCCATTCTCATTCGTCAACGTCTCTGCAGGCTTGGCCCAATCAGCCTCCAACCTTTTCCTGCTTGGCGTTTGCGGCATATTCGGGATTGGTCTTTCGGGGATGGCGCCGGTACCAATGCGCTCCGTATCACTCAATTATAGAGTGATACTCTGTGGTACAGAATTAGGAATCGTGTTTATGCGTAGTTTATGTGTGTATGTGAGTTGTAGGTTGTCTCGTCCCCAGACTCTCGCTGCCTTCGCTCGCAGGCTTGCTTCCTGTGGATAAACGGGGTACGAGTAGCAACACCACTGGAGGCTGAGCACTAGACAAAATTGTAGGGGTTATATCAGACCAAGGCCAGGTAACGGCGTTTATGAAAATTAAAGCATGTATACAGGAGATCCGAATGCTTTCCTCAGCGCTAGCATCTACAAATATTCTCGGTGATTTGCATAAACTTCCCCATACTAGCGAGATGGGGTTTGAAACATACCGCATCCAAACTGAGGATAATTGTCCAAGGGTACTGCTAATCCTTAGTCAATATTGGTGTGCAAACATCTTGTTAGATGCTGGTGTTGAAGGTTTTTCGCCTGGCCCGGGCTATGATTTACAAAACGTACCCGCGGCAATCACCTCGGAATAGGTCAAAATTCACACTCCGAGAACAACCAGAACCTCCTTTACTCTTTCAACATTCGTGGTTCATTATCATATCATTCGTAACTAGAGTACAAGTAAAACATTAAATCCTAACCCATCCCTCTATGACTAGAGATGGAAAACTACAAAATCGCGAATTAAGTCAATGAACAAACATAAACGCCGTTAACATCACAGTACAAGAGCAGAGCATAAACAATAAGACGAAGGGGGAGAGACGACAGAAACAATACGGATACCATAGCTTCATTCGGCCTTTGCCATGCTCCGCGTCCACCTCTTCTCTCCCACTTCCTTCCCCTTCCCCTTCGCCTTCTCCTCGGCTTCACACAAGCAACGGTACCTCTCGTTCAAAATCTCGACCACCTTCTTCTTCCCGCGGCCCCTCACCACATCCCACACCGACTGTCCTTCAAAATTCTCTACCTCCATCCACTCCCTTTTACCGTCACGCAACAGCACTTTGAGCACGTCCTCCCACTTCCCACCAGCTGAAATATGTACAGTTGTCTCGCCCTTTGCATCCACCTTATCCACCCTTGCACCCTTTTCCAAAAGCCTCTCCACCACCGCAGTGCAACTGCTATTTGCCGCGAGATGCAGGGCGGTGTCTAGTGTGCCATTGGTCGCATTAACATCGCAGCCGGCGTCCAGTAGCGTTTTGGCGATGAGGCTGCGGCGGCAGGGGTCCGGAGGGATCTTGCAGCTACATTGGGCATGGCGAATGGCGTGATGGAGCGGGGTGTCGCCGAGCTGGTTTGTGGATTGCGCGTTGAGATCTATTCCCGCTGCAGCGGAGAGAAGATTTATGCATAATATAGCGTCGTGTATTTGTGCCGCGAGGTGGAGGGGTGTAAGGCCTTCGCTATCGCGCGCATTGGGGTCTGCGCCATATTCGAGGAGGAGATGGGCGATGGCGCGGCCGACGACATATTGGCCGGTGCAGTAATGGTCTGCGGCGCGAGGATTGATTGCAAGATGGAGCGGCGACGAGTCAGATGCGGTGGGTATGTTGGCAGAGGCGCCTTGCATGCAGAGTGTTCGTAGAGCGTCAAGACGGGAGTCATTGAGAATGACCTCGACGACGGAGGCTTTGCAGACGGTATTAGAGTCCAAGATCCCCTCCATGGCCACGTGGATCGGTGCATCCCCATGCATATCATACACACCCATCGTTCCCCCGCGTTTTAACAGCAGTTCCACGACTCCTGCCCAGTTCAACCTCGCCGCACGATGAAGTGGTGTGTTACCCCGGGAGCATTTCTCTGCCACAGGCACACCGCGCTCTAGCAGTAATTCCACGGTTTTAAGGAGCTGTGCCTGCTCAGTCGAATCGCGCATCTCTGTCGGATCGTGAGCTTCGATTGCAACATGCAAAAGATTCCTGTTTCCTTCCTCGAGTAGATCTGATGGCTCGACGTTAAGACGATCCATTAATAGCTCCATCACACGGGGCTTCCACCCGGACGTCGCACGGATCAGCTCGGCTTCTCTATTCCCATAGTGTAGTGGTGCAAGCAGGGAGCACATATGTTTGGAGCTCCAGAGAAGTGCGGCGAGGTCATACCGAGGGAGGAAGCGGCCGATGTGAATGATTAACTCGGGTGGGAGACGGAGGAGGTCGAAAAGGATGGGCGCTTCGTCTGCGCACGGAATTTTCGGCACGGATTTGGATTTGGCGGATCTTGTGGAGCGGAACATAGTGGGCAGTAGTAGTGGTGGTTGTGCTTGTGGAGAGGGTAGTGATGATGGAGCGGTGAGCGGATGTTAGGCGGGAGAGTATGGATGCCTGTCACAAGCAAGGATAGGGATGCAGTAAGCGTTGTGCGACGTTGGGGAATTCGTTGATGATATGATATCACCCTTTTAGTTTATAGGTAGAGGTACCTACATGTATAGACAACCCGTCTTCTAATGTATTTCCGAGCCATGTGTTCAAGCGCACTACATGGATTTCAACAAACGAAAACCAAAAACTTATTCATCTCCCTGCATTTACTTCACTAAACTTTTACCTATCGAAAAAATAACTGAATGGTGGGATCGTGTAGGGAACAAGGGACTTTGAGACTACGAACTGGTGTTGATAAAATGATGATGGATTTGCTAATGGCCTGGAACAACAGTTGGAGGTTAATGGCTGGCCGAGGACGATTGAATCTAGAGCCCTGTATCAGGAACAAATAGCGGTAGATAATATAATTTTGACGCTTCTTCACTTCGCACATTGCAATTCGCGCGCCTTACCACACGCAAACATGAAATCCACAAAGTTGGTACTAAATACATTGACATTATGAAGCGCGATGGGGATATACAAACTTAGGATCCACCGATCGTCGTAAAGGCTGCTACCTAGTCTCGGAGTGTGGTCATGTTGATAAACCCAGAAACCTTGACTGTACGGACCGGTCTGACAGAGCCCATGAATACATGTATAACTAAAATATGTCGTGCGAGTTGTGATAAAGTGAGAGTCAACATATAACAAGCGCAACTACCGTTGTCTTGTTTAGGTGTGGCTATCACTTATTAGAGCCGGTTTCTTAGCGTCATCGGTCGCCTCTGAATTGTAGACGATACCTGATCTTATTCTATTGAGTCCCATGTGAAATATCCGTGAGCTAGACATCGATCGTATCAAGCTGAATAGAAGCCATTCTCAGGGATGATGTGAATTCCGGTAAATTTGCCGCGCTGTAAGGCTTCTAGCTAGAGCGTGTGGCTGAAAAGCCAGCGGATCGGATTACGAGGACAAGCGTTGGGTGGTCGTATTGTAACTCGGAACCCCAGTATAAGGGGCTGGCATGCTGTGGCGCAAGGCGGAAAGACAAAGGGGCTACGAAGCGGGCTGCAGAGAGCCCTTTTTGAGTCTGTACATGGTGCGCAGTGGGGTGTAGCCCGAACTGGTGGTGTAGTGATGCGGTGATGCGGCGATGCGATCGTAGTCGTACTGTGGAAGTTCAAAGTCGAAGTCTGAGAGTCGCTAAACTAAATGAAGTGAGACTCCAAGCTGACTAGTGTTGCTTGGCACTATCTTAAATCTGTCTTACTTTTTGCTTTTCCTTCTTCTTATCTTCCTTCGAATTTCAACTATTCGTTCTTTATTTTTCTCCGAGGTTCTTACACTCGAGTCCGTGAAATTGCGACTGGCACACCACTTGACCAGAAGCTACACAGGCGTTTTTTATTGGACCGATATGCCATATCAGGAACCCTAACCCAAAGCTTCGTGATGCTATCGATGGCGCCTCGATCATCGTTAACCTGCAATATAACACACATCAAAGGCATGGGGTACTGCAGCTACCCTGGTATTTACTGTGGATGGTGTGGTAGAATGAGTTCACTTCGCTGCTGCCTAGCGTCGGGCCTGCAACCGGCGGTAACAAGCAACATATCACAAATATGGAGTTGACAGCATTCCATAAACAACCCCGCACCAATGGTGAGTTGTCAAATGAACAACCAGCGTAAACCAGACACACCCTACTTCTGTAGAGTCATATAGCGATACTTCAAATATGACCAAAAGAAAGAGACACTCTCGAGCACCTCTACCAGACAGTAACAACAGTACATCACATATGGCAAAGAAGAAGAAGCCCCAAGCATCTCTATCGAACAGTAGCGGTACATCGAATACAGCACAGAAGAAGAAAGCGCAAGCTGCGCAAACACCTCTACCGAACAATAACGCACAGTCAACATCACAGCGCACAAAGCGCCCACCAAGGTCCAGGCAGGGAAGTCAAAGCAAATTCGATGCACCGGGGCCATTGCAAAACCCGAACACTCCATCTAAAGCCCAGAAAGGGAACCAGCAGAATACAAAAGCTTCAATGGTTCAATCTACACCCCCGGCACTAAGAACTACACCCATTAGCCCCAAACAAAACCGGCGATTTTTCGGAGCTGTTATCCTACTTCATGCGCTTGACCCTGTCCGCGGTGATCGTCGAAGTCGTCCCAAAGTTGCCGACCCTGACGAACTCGCCTCAGACCTTCTCCTGGACAAATTTTTGGACTCTGTCGCTTATGCATGTGACCGGAAGAAGGGCGGGAAGACCGTGACAGCCGCGGCACTCCAGAAGCACCCGGAAGGCCCGATACTTTTGTTGGGGTCGAATTCTCCGATTGAACCAGAAACCATCGAAAAGTTGAGAGAAATACTGGACCGATTGAAGGCCTTTAAATTTGGCCAAGAGTCGGAGAAACTGTTGGAAGAGGATATCGTTCGCAAACTGACATATCTAGGAGCTGAACGGTTGAAAGTTTATCAAAAAAAGGCGAAGCAGCGGTTAGAACTTACTAAACCTACGTTTCAGAACCTTAGTATGCTTATGTAGAACTAGAAGCGTTATCATATCTAATATAGTTGGTTCTGACAGGCTTTATTTCTACTTGCTTTCTAAAGCACCTTCAGACGGTTGTCAACGGTGAAGGCCTCGATGATTTGGTCCGCAATAGCTATACGGCAATCAAACACCGCGACATGAAGCATCTTCTGACTGATCACGAAAACCATGAACCGAACTCGAAAACCGTTTCAGACATCCGCCACTTTATTGGTCGAATGGGATCCTACGTTTCGGTAGCAAAGACCTTTATCCGAACTGCCCGAACTAGTCGGGATCTGATCGCCGAGCTCCGAATAGAAGTTATTCCATCACCTCCCCCACAGCCGGCACCTCTTTTACCTGGATCCTGCAATCTCAATAGCATCATATCCAAAGTTTGTCAGCAGCCCGATGTACTGCGGTATACTAAACTACTCAATGACCATAATTCAAATTTCGAACTCAACATTCCCGAACGTCTGAAGGCGAACTGCTCGGTCGAGACCTATATCCACGCCGAGCTCATTCTAATCGACTACTTCCGCACCAACGATATCGACTTCCACAATCCGCATCGACGATACATCGGATGCTCAAAGGACGCCTGCTACCTTTGTGATCAATATGTGGCTGCCATCAGGAGCCCAAAATTTGAGCTTCGTGGTTGCCATCAAAAAATCTACACTGGCTGGAGACCTCCGGATATTCCTTTCCCATGCGAACAGGCGCGGTTCCTTGAGCGAAGGAATATCTTGAATAAGATGATGGAGGGTTTAAGAGGAGAAATTATGGACCATTTGGATCGTGGGGAAAAGAGAAGGCAGTCGCATCCCGATTCGACGACTGGGGTGAGTATGGCGCCACCGTTTGCGGGTAGTTTGGGACAAGGTAGGCCCTCGTTATTCCTAGGTTCTGATACCTTCTAGCTTACACATGGGTAGCATTCCTGGATGCTCGTAGGGGAAGTCAATCTTCCGGGACTCTGGGGTTTACAGAGAGCGATTGGGGTGAGGAATTCGATGGAAGAATCGGTATTGAGAGCGAATGGGGTGAGAAATTCGATGGGAGAACCGGTGTTGAGAACGAATCAGGTGATGAGTCCGATGGGGGAGGAGTTGGTATCGAGTGAGTAACAATGATTAGTATTTGAAGTCGGTGACTGCTGGTCGGACATCGGCGAAGTCGCAAGTAGGGGCTTTTGTAGGTTGGTGAAGAATATTTTGGGGCCTGTAGCCGACAGAATTGCATCTTAATAAGCGGACAAGAATTTAAGGTTACTGAAAATTAGGATGTTCATATTGGGAACATGATTGTATACCGCAATTAGTTATTGGAAGGGAGTGTGTAGAAGGTTAAACCTATTGGGAATTTCAAATATTCAGACTTGAGTTTTAATGTAGGAAGAATAGGAGTTGTGGAACGATTTGTAGTCTATACTGTATAGGCGTTTTTTTCTAGTGGATTTCCGATGGGGGGGTTTTTTCCTCCCACAACTATGATGTTCTCTGTCACTCATACATAGATTCTAGATTTATAGAAGCACCGTTATAATCTATGATTGCAAAAAAGAAGCTCGTGTCCATCCTTGTCTCGCACCCAGACGTTACCCGGCCCATCCCTAATTCGCTAGGCTGAAGATTACTGAAGTAGTTACTAGCGCCGGGGTACAAGGCTCAAATCACGTGATAACAGGAGGTCTGGGTGCGAGACAATGTCCATCCACCAAATAACGATATTTCTATTTCCAATTCCCTCCTCAATAAGCATCAGTCAACAGTCTATCACCTTCTCAACCAAATAAGCAAGCCCACACCCTACCAGTGCTAACCATTTTGCATCTTGGAGCGCGAGGTTACTCTGGTACCTGTCAGTTCATGTACCATATCAATACTTTGTAGTCTGTCGAAATCACACTAATGCATAAAGACACTGATAGCCCGAGACCGAGTAGCTGAAATGATGGCCAGTTAGTAATTCTCATTGCAAGCTAGCATTCCATATAAGACGAGACTCCACTCTATAAATCGAGTGCAATATTTTGTCAATCTGCTTCCTTACCGCCGAGTTGGTCATTATTTGCAACTTTGACTTGTCTATTTCCAGTCTACGAAAGAACTCAATCTTGGCGGAGTGGATAAGGTGAGCGTAAACTTTGCTACTTTCAGACAAAAACGAGAGTTATATTGCCTGAGGCCAACAGTATGCGTGGTGTGCAACAGTGCCTGACACCTCACTTTCGAACTCATTCTCTCGCTCCGCTATATAACTACAACCACCATAACCTCCTCACCGCCAAAGTCCTTGGAAATGTGTCGCCCATTATGAGCCAGACCTGTACTCAAGCGTACCCGCGAAGTTGCTGCAATTGCTAAAAAAGACAGCCCCAAATACTGCGCACAAAACGATCTTGATGGGACAATAAAGAGTCAATTTTTTTTGCTGGAGTACCAGCCTTAAATCTAATTGAATTGTCAATTACTGCTAAGGCGAATATGTCTGTACCATTTATGTGAGTGGGAGTGGAGCTTCATGATTTGTGGAGAGTTTTTTGTGATCGAGTGTTGTGAAAACGGGAAGCCAAGCACGGTTGCAGAGCATCCACAACACACATACTTTTGGCCTCCGGCAATATGTAAACTAGTAGTGTTGCATCCCTTACGTAGATTCAGCCTATATGTCGATGGGGTATCGATTAGAGTCCCATCTATAGCAATGATGTTAATGGTCTGATCCAGTGGGGAGGTTAGACTGAACTAGACCACTGACTACCAGTTTTGTACTACACACTACAGTCCGGACTAGTCCATGCTCGCTTGCACATTGCCTCTGTACTCATTTGGTGTGAATCCCATGCTTAGTAACTAGAAAAAATACAATTCATCCCATCCGATCCTGACAAATCCACATTCTAAGCTTTATCCTGAGTGATATTTACCATTTTCAGTAGTATTTACAGGCTCTATCTGGATCATTCGTAGTCCAAACTGGTCTAGTCATACAGCTCTTCATTTACTATCCAAGCTAGCCCACACAAAATCTTACAGCTATTCTAGAAAAAGACCTAGTTGGAAAACATGCTCTTGGTAACGAGCCAATCCACTTACTAAACAGGCTGGCCCCTGGGCCAAGTGGTTTATTTGCCAACGGGGTCGGAACAAATTCTTCCCTCTGTTCTGTAGACTGGTAGAGAGTATGTATCCTACTCGAATTGGTACGCTATACGAATGCCAAGACAAAAATGCTGCAGTTACCGTACCTCCGAAATCTTTTGGAAACAGTAGAAATAGGTCATAAGTTGCTGACCGTTTTACATACTTTCTAGATTGCAGTATATATAGTTGACTTCCTGCTGCATTCTTTTGACCTCAAGTCATCACATGAAAGTTGCAAAAAAAGAAGCAGGAAAGTAATTGCGGTCTTGGCATTGGAGTATTCAAGTAGGGTACCTACTCCCTCTAACTCTTCCTATTTGGCGTGTTCAGTTACCCTCTCGTACCTCGCTTAATAACCAGCAAAGTTACCGCGGCCACGGCCCAACGAAGTGATTAGGACCGAGGGTTAGGTTACTCCGCCTCCGAACGTCTGGAGGGAGACATGTAACACACCCCAATTATGGAGATTTATTATTTCAGTCATACCCGATTGTTAACAATCTGTAGTCTGTAAGGCGGCTTGGGAAGATTTTTGCGGGCTACCGCCAGCGACCAAAAGCCGTCTACAGACAGCAATCTGCACTTGTTCATCGGTTGGGGTCTTCTCGCGAAACACGGCCAAAAGACAGAAAGCAACAGCACCATAAATCTGATGTTCCATGCAGTAATTACGTCGGATGAAATATAGTTTGCTTTTATTGGCCCTGATTACCCTAGTATGGCTGGCATCTCTCCATCCACACCCTAAACCTTCCCTCGACTTCTAGCTACTGTATGCAGCTGTCTACCCAAAGTTATCCCCGCTCAACCCTCAGCGCCGTCCAAATTGGTCGATTGGTCACCGGACTGGCGTGCGGGGTTGGGCATATTTCCAACACTTCTCTCAACATCCATTACTTTCAACATGGTGGATGCGGTTGGCCTGTCACCGGTCCAAGAACTAAATGGTGAAATTGAAGCCAGTAAATGAGGCTGGTTGTCGGTACGGTTAATATAATCGACGTCTACTCTATTGCCGCGGGTTTATTGATGGACGGTAGCAATTGAAACCCTTTCTAAGAACTCCGCAAATACATTTTCACTATCAACCCCAGACAACTAGTGAAGGTAAATTAATCCCACCACTAGCCCGTAGATCTTCTCCAGGTCTAGGCATGTCATCCCCCAGATGAAACATAGCGAGCTGACGGTGGCAGCAGATGGTTGCGTACAATGCGAGGGAAAGTGGGAAGAACATACCGATGAAGGAATTGCGAAAACAACCAGAAACTCAATACCTATCGCTACAAATTTTCTAGAGGACTAGGAGCCTTTCAAAAAGATGCCTTAGAATAGTAACTGCAAGAAAGATCTCTACATCGCTATTCGTAACAGTAGAAGGCTGAGGAGATCATCAACCGAGTCAAGAATTATCTCGAACTGGATTTCGTGATGAAAATTCGAACTATATATTATACCGCAGGCCATAAGTGCACTATGAAAACGAGCCAACTTTGCACCGCTTATTCGAACTCTGAACACTCAAAGAAAATTAAAGGCAGAATGCGTTAAAGTCGAGTCTTGCAGAATCCGGGTTACAACCATTAACACTCCCCAAGCTGAAGATCGGGACGATTACGATGGAGCCTTTAGTTCCTCTTGGAGAGCGCATTCAGAGGTTTCGATTTTTCGGTCTTCCTCCTGGATTCAGTTAGAGAGCATGGTTGGGACTTGCTTTGAGTGATGTTTAACATATACTTGATTATCAGCTTTCATAGAATTATGGAGTTTGGATCTCATGCTCGTTGGTTTTTATACTTTATGTTGGCGGTGATGTTGATTATTCCTTGCTTTTACTCGTGCGTTGCCGTTTTTTGCTCGTGCATGCGACATTGGCATCTGGTAACTAATGTCATATCTCGTTTGATTGTGCATATGTTGACCTCTCTTCATACTAGAGTGATTGATCGTAACTTGTCTATCGCTATATCTTAGTATCTGTTTGTATATTGGTGTCTTGAAAAAAATCTGATGATATCTGTGATCCACCCAATGTGATACCGATCAACCTGGCCATCCAGTAGCCTATTATAGTATTATCAAGGGAAACCGGGTATATGTACACTGACTATAGCTACAGTATTCCAGAATGGGCCTTCTGATAATGTTTCAATCGCGGACGCGACTGGCGCGAGTGATTTTGTGTGACACATCTCCTTGTACCGTAATTTTTTGAATTACTTTTTCTATCCCTCACCATAACCCGCTACTCCAACTTCTACAACAGAAAAGACAGCCACCCAAATATTCAACACCGGCTTGTGATGTGAGTGATGGATCATGACCGCTAACCCTCTCATTATCACTCCACTGTGACGCTCTCTCTATTAGCGATGGAATCTATCTTGATCGATATGTTATAATTAACTTCTATAGCCTTTACTTGTGAATATGTGCCCCGACAGCTACATTGGTTGCCGCTCGAACCATCACAAGCTATCTGAGATGATGCTATTGACAGACAGACCCGCGTCCCAACTAGCAACGACGAATGGAACATTCAGTCACCTTTTGGTTTCGTCTATTTGCCGGATTTTTTTCCTTCAGTCTGCAACTTCTTCTTTAATCTCGTAGGTTACTAAAGCACGAGGAGTTATTTGAGGGAGGAAAATATAATATTGAATTCAGACACCGTCGAAAGTAGACACTCTCAAGGAAATAGTAGAATGTAAAGCAACAATCAGGGATACACCTATTCGGCACACTCAATCATTAAAGTTTCCTATCTCCCTTTCTCTATACCAAAAAACACGAATACTCAGGACATCAAACCACCTTTGATAAGCAATCCACCGAGACGTCCCTCACAATACATACCAGATAGCAAGGGGGGTCCCAAATACACCAAGAACGAGAATGATATGACGAAGTAGGCCAACACTATCGGAAGTAGAGTCTCCAGAAGTGTTCTTTGAACTTGCCGATTCACCTCTCTTAACATGTGACGATGGGTGTGGTGCAACCTTTCCGGTCTTGGGATTTATCATGGCGTAGTTTCCATGCCCTATATAAGCTAAGGTTAGCCAAGAGTAGGAGAGGAAATGAGGCTGGAATAAAGGGAGGCGAGCTTCATACCCATATCCATGCAGTGCTTCTGGCAGCCAGGCACCTCGTCTGGGTAGTTACTGCACCGTTTGTAGCCACAACAATTAGGCATACAGCCCTGGAAGCTATTGATCAAAGCCCCTTGATATCTGTCCCAATCGGTACGGTCCCAGTCAGGTGGGCATGGCAAGAGATTTTCTGGAGGAAAATCCATGATACCTATACCAGGGAATCGGTCAGATCGTTCGAGAGATATATGATCGCTAAGATTTTTACCTCGGCGTTCAATATAATCCTCAGAACTGTCGGATCTCTTTGCCATTCGCGGAGGTGGTGCCATCTTTCCTGTCTTTGGGTTGATAGCCATTCCAGTAACATGACCTGCAGATATAGTTAGAAACAGAAGAGCAGCAGCGGGGTAGAATAGAGACGGGAGAAATAGAGAAGTGGAAGGGATGGGAGTTGTACAAACGATGGAATAGTGGGGCATACCTCGTTCTAAGCAGTAATCAGTGCAGTAGGACCTGTCTGCTACACAGTCGTTGTATCCACAGCAAGTGGGCATACAAGCTTGATAACCTGAAGTCAGCTCATGCTGATATTGTACCCATCTTGGAGGATCCCAATCAGGTGGAGCAGGCTTGAGACGGCCAGCCGGGATTTGATTGAATTGCTCTACACCATTATGAGTAAGTGGCGCTCTATCATGTGGTTGAGAAACATACCCCTCCATTCATATCGAGGTTCTAACCTAGCTTCGTGGTAGTGGTTCTCGGTAATTGGTTCGACTTGTTTAGCATTGACGGGGTCCACTATGATCAAAAAATTATTAGTAAATAAACATGGGAGGAAGGAAGGAAGGAAGGAAGGAAGGAAGGAAGTAGCAAGAAAGGAAAGCAGCGAGACGTACCATCGATGTCGAGGGTGGTGGTACCTGTCGACAGTGCAGAGAAAGAGAAAAGGGTGAGGAGACAATAGGCGACAGAAGGACGCATCTTGAGTTGTACTCAAAGCAATTTGAGACCAAAATGAAGATGAAGGAGATGGTTAATTGGAACTCGGGGACACAGCGTAGTGGAGAATGTGGTGTGAAGGAAAGAGGAGGAAGAGTGATCGGATGAGAGGATGAAGTTTTATAGTAGCAGGACCTTGTCTTGGGATGACGGCAACGATTGTTCAATTGGGTCAGCCGCTATAGCGTGCTTGTATCAGTTGTTGCTTTCGTGCTTGGATGCTTGCGTGTGTATGTGCTTGGTGGAGTTTGAGGGAGGCCAACCCCGAGTTCTGGTGTATTGGAGTACATACCTCACCGAAGGTCAACAAGAGGAGGACAAGTCTAGTGACGATGCATACTAAGTACTCAGGACTTAAGCACTGAGCATGTATATTTTTGCATAAGTATCTCTACTAATAGTCCCTTTTCTCGCAGCGTATAGCGGAGGTCAAATGAATTAAATCGTCTGCCTCATCACGAACTTTCCAAGAAAATGATATTAGGAAAAGTTTTTTTATTGATCCCATGCAAGCTCTTCACCTCTTTTTCGGTTGAAACCTTTTTATATATATACTTTAGGCTTCGGCTTGAGTTACTATGTACGTACTAACACTAGGTATTTTACCTAGGTACGTACCACCCTCTTGTCTGTCTGAAGACTCCATGCATGCAGGTAGTCTCGAGACAGTCATATGCCAGATTTATCTATTCTTTCACGCCTCACATCCAATCCACTAGAGAGTAGTTCTTTGGTATGGGAGCAGGGAGGCTGCAAATGAAGAATCCATGGATACGTAGCAGTTCCGGGAAGTAGGTACCTAGATAGGTAAGTACTTACATGATTCTGCTTCAGCTTCTACTACACGCAACAGAGCCTAGTTTTGGTGGCAAAATTGTTCTTCTGCTAGCTGTCTTCGATCTCGTACACCTCTCTACCTAATACCTGAAAACACCCCGAGACAGTATCGTACCCAGCATCTCACTTAACGCTTACTAGTTAAGTACCTAGATATATACCATTTTGCTTCCTCCATACCCAAAGGCACTGAGCAGTTTCCAATTCTGAAGGTTGTCTCTAGTTTAGGTAGATGTATCTGATTCGAAGGCTCAGGGCTCAGGGCTAAGGGCTCGGGGCGTTAAATGATTCGGCTATTTGTAGTTCTCATAGCTCGTCACTCGATCTTAGTGCATCGCTTACTCTTCACCGGGCCCCCTGCAGCTAACTGACGTCGCTAGGATAAATTGAAGTTTGTGGTGTGATGGAGACGTAACGTAAGTACATAATTTGACGGTGATGGATCTGGCGTGGTGGTGCTGTGCTAATTATGAGTGGATAAGGGTGCGGGGTACGGTGTTGATGTTGGATAGTGAATTAATACTCACAGGGACTATCAATTTCGATATTTGGTAATGCCAGTGGGTTCGAACGGCACAATTCGATTTTGTGCTCGACGGATCTGTGCACTTAACACTGCATCCTTCTGTATATCGCATACTAGCTACAGTATTCGAACCTAACTTCCGTCGACTTTGCCGCAATTCAGCATCCTTGACTCGGACGTGTGGTTCTTCAACTATAACCGTAGCCTTGGGCTGCGTACACCCTGCCACGTCAACACCCCTACTGTCGACATCCCAGTGTCTCAAGATTACCGCAACTAGGCTGCCTCATGGGCAGCCTGATCTTCTCTCACCATTATATAGCCTCCTCTTCTCCCCACCACCCTCTTCACTGTGCTCGACATGTCTGCTCGCGTTACCCCAATGAAGGCCTCCACCGCCCGCGACCTCCGCCTCTGGCTAGGCGCCAACGACCTCACGCACCAAAACGCTGTCTCCATGGCCGTCTTGCAAGCGGCCATAACCTCCGCCGAATCGCGCACCTCCTGCCGTCCCCTCAAAGTACCCCTCTCTTCCCCCCGTTTGTCCCCACTAACAAAACCAGAAAAACTGTGCTAATCTCCTCCTTCTTTCCCTCGCCGCACACGGTCTCACCTCTACCCTCCTCTTCCGTCACCACTCTAATAGCTCTTACCCCGATCTTGCACACAAGCTGGGGTTGTGGACGGTTGTCGTCAGTGCGGTCGTTCTAGCTCTCGGGGTGGCGTCGACCGCCATGAAACGGACAATGCCGCGGAAATTGAAGTGTTATGGGATCCCCGCCGGGATAACGGTGAATATGGCGGTTGTTGTGACGCTGTTTGGGTTGCAGGAGGGGAAGAAGAGGGCGTATGAGGGACAGGGTAGAACGTTGGCGGTTTATAGTTTGGTGGTTAGTTGCTTGTTGTTTTTGGCGTTGGTGTTTGGGACGGCGGGGTATTGTGTTAGGAAGGGGTTGGAGGAGGGGGAGGGGAGGATTAGGTTGGATGAGGAGGCGGAGTGATATGGGTGTTTTGTGAGTGAGGGAATTGAGGGCTATTGGGGAGGAGGGAAATGTCGGGTATATGTTAGTTACTATGAAAAGTTTTTTGGTATTTACACGACCAAGTAGTCATCTCTTTGTTCAGAAACCTTGATAAGTCCCGCCGTGCTTTGTGAGGGGAAGATAACCAGATTGATATCTTAGGATGATTCTGGAATGTGACGCTCCTTGTTTGACATGGGTTTCATGAACCCAACCGCCAAGGCTCGTGCGACCCTCCCCTGCTGCTTCCCTGTCATAGACATATCATCGCTGGAGTGTTGGTATTCCGAAGCTTGTGGCACGAATTTGGGAGAACCCTGAACCGTACCCTGCTTCGGGAACCTGCGATCCAGCTAAGAATTGATTGGGGAGACGTCAATATGCCGGTCGGGCAAATCGTCTGCCGAGCCAATGACCATGGGCTTTCCAAATGACATATAGTAGCAAGCATGATGACTCGGGACGCTGCAGGTTATAGAGGAGCCCTGTGTGGTAGGTAAAAACAGGTGTTTCATCAGTCACAACGTGGGGGTCCGAATAATAGAGCTCATTGTCAAATGGTTATCTCTTAAGCCAATGATAGTCGTATCTCACCTACAAATTCGGCCGAGTAAGTACTTTATATTAGTCGCTATGTTAATATCATCCGAAGGACCTGTGGTATAACGGTTTGAATACGCACAGTATACCAATCTACCGTATTGTAAGTAGTAGCCGTTCGAATCTGCTTTAGCCATAGGGCCATTCTTTTTTCGACAATTCACTCTACAGCTCAAGACTGCACGGCGGGGTGCTCTCTCAGAGGTGTTCGGGTCTAGTGGTGGATACGGGCTATCCATGGATGGCCTGGGCAGTCTGTAGATGGCCCGATATCCACCACCGGCCTGCCCAACTGCGGAATCATGACTGGCCCGCACTCTGTCTACCCTATCCCCCCTCTAGCATGGCCTCATGTCTATATATACACTAATTACCAAGGAGCCTGAGGTTAGAGGAAATATTACTTCATGCAGCGGTTGATATCCTAATTTAAACTTGATGTGAGGGTGTCAAATAGATGCTGGAATTTAGGGGCACAACAATGATGTAAGATGAACTTGTAAAGAACAATATGAAGAAGGAAAAATTGGTGTACATACGCAACATGAACAAATTGTCACACTTTTCTATCATTTAAGGCTTTTTCAAACTAAGATCTCACGTAGGTGTCCCGGGCCAGTCATCGATCCGCAGTTGGGCAGGCCAATGGTTGAACCGAACAGAGGGCATGAGCCATGAATTTTGGTTTACTCTATAAGAACAAATTGACAAGGGAGTGCCATAACGTAGCTCAGACCACCGCAGTCCATAAAGTTGAGGGTGCCTACCGGATTAGGAATGAGGATAATGCCAGCCCTCGAGATTACGGACGTTGGGGGTGTGTCCTCTACGAAGGGAGAGGGTTTGGTTTGGCTATACTTGATACGCTATCTTTCCTAGGACTTTCTATATAATTTTTAGGGTGGTTATAGTTAAGCAACGGAGGAGTTATTTCTGGGTTATCTTCATTTGTGTATTGGTTCAGCCGTGACAACTTTTAACAAGAGGGACAAGATTATGGGCAAAGGAAACACTTAAAATCATGGGCCCACCCGTTTCCCGGTACCAATATTTGCACCCAAAGAGACTTCTTCCATTCCTCTATCACGGGTTATCAAGTATTCTCCAACTACTTGAGTGGCCTTGTTCTCCGCACTTTCTACGTTCAAAATATGCAGCCTTATCTAAACAAGATAATTTTCCCAAAAGATCAAAACCATTTTGCCATATATATACACACCAATCCACCCCCATCTACCACCAAGCAGCTGCATACGCTCCCACGAGCGCTCCTACTGCCGCCAGTACACCCTTAACCTGCACCCCCTTTCTCCAACTCTCCAAATCATCCTGCGTATTCCCAGTATCAACAACCCTGGTCTTCAACCCCCTCTCCTCAGCCGCCTTCACCCCTTCTCCCGCACTCTGAATCCTCTTCTCAACTGGTGCCACCCCAAAAAACTGCCACGGCAGCACACATGCCAGCGCCACCGCTGCTGCCGCATACAGTTCCCATCCCGCACCCACGAGGACAGTCGTGGCTTCTCCGTGCGGCAGGAACGAGCCCGGATGGAACGCAACCGACGCCAACGGGATCGAGATCGCCGGTGTGGTGTACAGGAAGTACGCGAGGAAGGCGTATGCGGAGGCACTCGCAGACGTGATCAATAGTAGTGGCCGGTGCATACGGCAGCGCACGGACTCGAGTGTAAGGGCAAGGTCGCGTGCAGAAGTGGTGGCGACAGAGGGGAGGAAGACGAGGGAGGTGTTGAGGAGTGCGCCTAAGGGAGTTAGTGGACGTTTTGCGGGGGTGGTGAGGGAATCTACCGGCGGTGAAAGCGGCGCCTACAGTGCCCAGCAATTTGGCCACGCGCACGGCGGGCGGGAGGAGTGTGTTTGCGGTGGGTGTGGTGGACATGGTTTTGTAGTTCGTTTTGCTTTTGCTGTAGTGGGAATTGGAGGTTGCGGAGATCGAGAGAGTTTTTATGGGTCCTTTTGTTTGCTAGTGACGTCGCCACGTCGTCACTCGGGTGCTGCTTGGCGGCGGAATCTGCGGCGTCGATCATCCGGTAACGAGCAGCCGAGGCTCGATGCGTCGGCGTTCCCTTATAGGGAGTTAAGTTTAAGTTGCCAGTGTCTGCTTGATCGGCGGTGTTTTGAAGTTCGATTTGTTTCCGGCTGTGTCACGTGTACGGCTTTAATCCGCGCGAGTCAAACTTAAAGCGATTGCAAGAAATAGAGTTGCCAAAAAGGAATCTCCCAGTGTATATTCGAACTGCAATCTCTAAATATACTCTGGGCAAGAAATACTGTGTGTGCAAGCCATTACACCTACAAGACCTTTGAATTCTTATTGTGGATACATCGCCGATCACCAAGAATCCACCTTGAAGTCTGGGTAATGGGTCTCAAGGTCATGGATGAGGCTACACAAAGAGGCTTCGCTTTGCTCAGTATTGTGCTCGGAAGTTTGATCAGGACTCATTCTTCACATGATAATCTGTTGATATAATGAGTAAGTGGCCAAGTCCGTGGAGTTGCGGCGAGGAGGACGATTAAACTACAATGTAGATATTTAGTCCAGTGGTACGGTGGAGAGGAGGCGAAGGAGGGCCGGCACAACAAGTTGCTTTAGTCTCGGAGTGGGGGGTACGCAGTTGCTGTGGTACTAAATTTGCTCTATGCGGAATGAACATAAGTATGTCTTTGCTGTCATCCTCGACTTCAATCCTCTCTGCACCTCAACTTCCGAAGCATCAGCCAACCCATCCAACCCCCAAAACCCCGCAAGACACCGATGTCAGATTCAGTCTCGACACACTGGACTCACCTTCTGCCACAAGTATAATCCCACCGCTCTGGTGTGATTTCTCTATTACACACAAGGAGGTACAATCACCATCCGCTCTATTCAACCAAAAGCTTACTTCTATTCGTGGCAGACCTGCGCCTTGAGCTACTATCCACCGCAGAGGGGTCCCAATCTATCTACCTCGTGAATTCATTACACTGTTCTGCTTTTGAGGTAAGTCTGGCGACGAGCTACAGCTCTTGCCGGACCTCACTCTGAGAGGGATAATGTCTTCAATGCATATCTTCCTTTATGTGTTCGACCTCACGGTACCAACTTGTCTTCACGGACGAAAAAATACTTCTACTAGATACAGCAAGCCTGATATCCCGCCTACAAGAGAGGAGAGACAACATCTTCCTCCTAAGTTGTATTGCGAGAAGTTTGGTTGCTATCTCAAGCGACGAACTTTAATATCAAACTATTATCACTCGAGATTGTCTGGCACAAAAATTAAATCGCACTTATGAGTTTTCATGGGAGGGTGTGTGCTAGTGCCTTATCCGGTCTCGTCTCGTCTCGTCTCGAGGCCAACGCTAGGGTCACACTTCAAGATCTGGACAATGCTCGACATGCGATGGAATGCTGTCTGATTCTCCTTGGTATTTAGGGTCCGGAGCATAACATAATTGCTTTATAGACATTATTGTGTAATGAGCCACAGCACCTTCTCGGATTCACTGCGGTGTGATGCCGTTGAAAATTTGGAAGGCTTATGTCGACATCAACCTTTGAACAACGGCAATGCAAGAAACTTGCGGTATCTAGTAGCCGCGAGGATATCAATCAGTGCCTTACATACGATTGTGGTCTTGGGCTTTGGGTTCTTCAATTTGTTGCAAATTTTCCATGGATTTGCACTTATCTACTACGGTCATTAATGTTGGTGATAGACTACATCTCTCGCAGCATGATCTGAAAGGCTTGCGGTTTTTCTGTGATTGACTTCACAACCCATTATCCGCGCATTCTTTAATATCCACTCGAGCCTCACTCGGAAGGAGAGTCGATTCCTGAGTAAACGCCTTCCACGCAATTCTTTGATGCTTTGATTGTCGTGCGACATATAGATGTATGCATCATGTTCATCGCTATGAATTCACCTGCTTAATGCGAACAAAATCACTCGGTATCTCTCGGTACGGGTGCTGTTGAAACGTCCTGCCCGCCTTTCATCTGCACCCCAAGATATTACGATTCAGCCGGCTCATATAGCTTACAAGTCTGTTTTCTCCCTCACGACTGTGAAATATCCAATGTTGCGCCTTCGGGAGTTTCCATTGTTGCGTGCGCCACTATTTCAGGCAGGCTGAATGGCAAGTGAGGCCCCACGCTAGTTCGCAGCCAGGCTCAATGGCTCCTGACAGAGTTACACGAATTCCCTTACCACCATATAGAATGGCAATTCACCCTCAAACAACCCGAAAATCCGATCTCAAAATGTCGCCTACGCCTCTCTCTGTTTATAATGAAAGGACTCCTCCTAATCTCTTATTTTTCACCTCATCGCTACCGTCTTCAAGGCAATTCGCACGCATCACAGCTCTTCTCTTTCTTTTCGAATTCGCAGTCTCTTTCAACCTTTCGATACTCTCGACTCTTTTGATCTTTGTCTTTCTGACTATATACTTCAAGATTCGAGTCAATCACATTAAGGTAATTCATCTTCTGCTTATCCATGTTCATTTTCAAGTTCATACTAACATTTTCTTGTAGATGACTTCCGTTAGCAATACTTCTATGGCTCTTCAATTCGAAGTTTCTAGGCCCGTTAGTGAGATCCACGAGATTGGAATTCAAGATTCAGAAGTCATTGCTATGACCGATGAAATTCAAGTTGTTAACAACTCTGAAAACGAGGTAAAACATCTTGCCTTCTAATCTTGCTATTTTTTTAATGGAACTGTGCTAACTATCGAATAGATTGAAGTCAAGATTGGATTCTCTCTCAAAGATGATCAGTCTATCACTGTTCATCGTGCTTTGGTTCAAGACCAAGCTATCGCCATGATCGATGTCATTTCTATTGGATCTCTCGTTGATTCCCAAGAACCATCTATCGTTCAGTTCCAATATACCGATGGAACGATTGGTAGCTCAAGGATGGCTCCACCAATCGAGTCTGAACCCGATTTAATCTCTGATTCCGACTTTAATCTGGTTCCTGAACTTGAGTTCGATTTGGACTCTCAACCCGATGATTTGTCGGACTTGATCACTGAATCCGATGATGATTTGGTATCTGTACCCAAATTTTTCGTGGTCTCCGAACCCGACTTTGATTTGAGATCCGAACACGAATTTGGTTTGGTCTCTGAACCCGAGAACTTCAAGGTAAGATTGCCTCAGTATCTTCATATCTCTTTAATAAAACGTATAATAATAATTCGAATAGAATGGTTCCCTTCCTTTCATGGTACAAGAAAACATCAAAGCCAAGAATGCTCGCAAAGAAGAAGAGTGTGTAAGTGGCTACTATTTGTATAATTTAAATGACCTACACTAACTTGTCATTTCTTATACTGTAGCTTGTTGATTATGCGGACCTTCTTGCCGATTCCGTCCCTGACGATTATAAGGTCTTTTCTAATGGTCGCCGAGACCTTCAATGGAGCTCCAAATACTTTAACGATGATGGATATCGAGCCCAGAATCACCAGAAGCTCGATTTCATGGAGAAAGCTTCCAAAAACGCCTCCCCAGTATACAAGGATCGTATTCTTGACTCTTACATTACCGCCAAATCCATCGCTCCTCCAGCTCGTGGACCATTTGGTATTTACAAGCAAGACTGGTTCGGTAACATTTTCAGCTCTTACAACAATGGCGAAGATTGGTATCAAGTCTGTAATCTCGACAACGCCATAGTCCGAACCAATAGAAACATAAAGTACCAGAAGGAAGCCAATCGCTTTTGGACCAATGAACATGATTATTGGTTGAACACAACCTCTTGTTACCCTGAAGAGAGCCTCCTTGGAACAATGGATAAATATAATTGGCTCGAGGCCAGAATTTATAGTTTGGACTCCGAGATCTTGAAAAGCAAGATTTTGATTGCTAAGAAGGAGGAGGAACTCAAGATCAAGAAGGGAGTTGATGCGTTTGGATTCGTCATCAAGACCAAGAGACAGAATAAAGAGAAGGAAATGGACCTTGAAGCAATGGAGTGTTGCTCAATCGAGAAGAAGATGGTTTTCAATCCCGAGGCCAAGGCATTTGTTCCAAAAGGCATTTAAGGAGGGGTTTATGGTCTGTTTTCTATTTATTTTTTTACGTTTTACGGTTAGGATACTATTTTGATGAGAACATGATGAACAATTACGGATGATGAGTGAATGATCAGGGATGAATGAATGAATGAACGATCAGGGATCAATGAATGAAATGAATGAATGAACGACTGAACGATTGCAAATATCTGGTAAATTTTGATCTTATCGTGACTAGTGCGCTTTTACGATGCTTCAGATACAACCCCATGTTATTTGGGATGGAAAACAACCGTTAAGTTCATCCATCCATCCTTCGCACTACTAATCGCATCCATCATCAGGCGACTGAACCATAATCAACTACCAGCCGTGGATCTGCATTGTGGTTTAGCTTACACGAGGGTGGACCGCCTAATGTTATGCATTTAAAGCACACGGGTTGGGCCAGCTTAAACTTAAAGTCAAAACAATAAGGTTGGTATATTACTCGCTGTTGGAGAAACCGCACATAACTAAGTATGCATCTACGAGATCTTTCCAGAGCTTACGAACGCACCGCTAGCGGTTGCGTAGACGGCCTTCCTGCTTTGTTCGGTCCTGGTGAAGGGATCGCAGAAAGTTCTTCAATTCACCAGCTCACGAACAGGCAATGATTCCAACCGTCCTAGTACAGTCCAGTCCAGTGCGAAGAAATTTTAGACTGGGATCGGACCAGTCTGAGGTTCTGCCGGACTAGGACCGGCTTGGTCTGAACTTGGCTTCACCGAGGTCTGACTTTGCCTAAAGCCACCATATGGCAGGTCCTCAGTTAGTCACTGAAATTGCGGATCCTCGGTTAGCCACTGAAGTTACAGAAATATTTATGTGCTGGCGAGTGTGTGCCACTGCCCTGGTGGAAAAGTTGATGATGTTCTCTCAATTCCGGCAACGTCTGCAAGGGTTGAAAGGCTATTCTCCCAATGTAAAATAATGCTTAATGACAGGCGAAATCGACTGCAGATTGATGGGCTGGAAGCAGCGAAATGTATAAAATCGTGGAATAAACTCGAGATCGGGCTACCACAAGTGGTGGTCGCTGGTACAGTGGCAGAAGCAGTACCTTAGCATGGTGAGCAGCTGAATGAAGACGATGAAGAGCATGAAGAGGATAAAGAGGATATGGATCAGAGATCTCCATGTTATGTAGTGGATTATTCATGTAACTAGACTGCAGCTTAAATTGAACTCGCTTCTGAATATATTTGATCCTGGCACTGGTCCGCACCAGGATCGTCCAGTGCAGGACTGGCAGTCTGGGGCTTGGTCCAGTCTGCCCTCCCCGCTGGACCGGACCGTACTGATCCCTACCTCAGACTGGGATCGTCCGGACTGTTGGAATCATTGTGAACAGACAGTGGTATGTCTGGGGCAGAATAGATGTAAGGAATCATAAGCACGTATTGCAGCTAGTGCAGGAAGAAGTCGCTGTCCAGTCTCCATTACAAGCCATATTAAATTATTAATATATGTGCTGTACCAGCGGATGAGGTTGGGGTGTCAGCAGTCAGAAGGGGGTGTCCGTCCCAAAAATATTATGGTTTTGTCAGCGTCAGAACCCCCACGTCCCATACTCAAAAGTTGTCAGCAGCAAGTATATATATATACTCCGAGCCCTCCCAATGAAATCGAAACTGGAGATCTACTGTAAAAGTTTCCCTACCGGTCTATCCGTTACTCCTGTTCTGGCTGTACTTTTTAAACTTACCACGCCACTATAGTTTCCTCCGCATCGCCAGCTTAGCCTGTCCAATCACGGAGATGTGGTCAGCAAATGGTGCCCAATTGAAAATTATTTGTCAGAGGGCAGCACCGTCCCAACCTCATCCGCTAGTACAGTATATCCTTTCTAGGTAGTTCCATCCTCGTTAATATCTCAATCCCCACCCACCAGGAATGAGGTTCTGCAGATATTACTGCGCGCCACTCGTACCACTTAGGCACCGGTTGTACTTTCCACACCTGTGCTGCAGTACTGCTATCAAATTGAACCGTTCCTCTAGGCCTTGTCTACCTAGAAACCGAGACACTGGGAAACAGCATCCCTGAAATAACATAGGGACTCTTGCGATGTTCACCTTCCTACTATATATCCACCTCCCTCTCTCTCTATCCACAAACCCTCAACAATGCACGTCCGCCCTGCCATCCCTAATGACATCCCTTCTCTCGCAGCCTCGGCCACAGCCACCTTCGCAACTTACCACTTCCTGGGCTTCCTCTGCCCTGGCCGCCACTCCAATCCATCCTCAGACGCCTCCTGGTGGGTTTCCTCAATCATACAACGCATATCCCACCCCTCTTGTGTTGTCCTGTCCGCCGTTTCCGACATAGGCGAAGTGATTGGGCTAGCGGGTATGGTGTTACTGGACGCTTAACCCCCCTTCCGCAATCCTGCCCGCGGCCGAGATACGTGCGAATCTCATGTTCGACCATATGCGTATTACCAGGTGGTGGAGGTGATTGGGAGGGAGGTGAAGTCGTATTTATGGGTGACCTGAGGGTGCATTGGCATTTGGGGTGGTTATCTGTGCACCCAGAGAGACAGTGGAGGGGCGCAGGAATGAAGTTGCTGGAGTCGAGGGTCTGTGAGGGTGGAAATGGATGGGCGCGCAAGATGTGAGAGGCGAGTGAAGCGGGGTTGGGGTTTTATGTTAATAGGGGTGCTGAGAGGTTTGGGAAGGTTGCGCTGGATGGGGTTATGTATCCGGTGATGACGTAGAGGAAGAGTAGTTAATTCCTCCGCAAGTTATCAAATTCATGAAGCATTTTAACAAAGTGCGAACTTGTATGCTGTCTTAAATAAGACTGGACAGAAACACTTCGTAAAGATATTATACTTCGTTAATAGGACTTCATCTCCTATACTGTCAACCCATTAGTGCAATACTTCAAACCATCATACGCACCAAGCATATCGCTGCATGTGCAGTACTTGCCATTCTATTGAAATCTCAAATCTTTGGAAGATCTGCTGCCGCTGGCTGGATTGGAAATGGTAGTTTCGTATTTTGGATGCTACTTCTTCCAGGACATTCGAGTACGATGGTGGAAGCTGGTCACCTGCTCTTAGCTCATTGTTGTTTTTAAAGGCTACTACTGAAGGAACGAAGATAAGATCAAATATACAGAGAATGAGAGTTCAGAATCCCCTAGACTAAGACACAATTGTTTGGATTTTATCCCCACGAATTACAGGATTTAGTATGAAACTTGACCAAAGCAGATACCGCGTGAAAGTCACGAAGCACATACCCCCCTGTCATATGTACTTTAGTGTGAGATGTCAGCGCATAGGAGAAAGAAGAAGACTATGCGTTACACTGTTAATGGAGGGAATGATGCCCCCTCAACCGTCACGCTCCAAAAAGAGAGATCCAGTCCTCTTCAAAGTTATCTTAACAGGCCACTCCCAACCATGGCCACTAATGGCAAGGGATTCATTTTAATGACTTTACTACATGTAATCATATGAGGAAGAAGAAACACAATGGCCATGTAACTTAGGTCCATTACCAGTATCGAAACTCTTTTGCATCGATGAATTTCAGAGTCTGAGGCTTGCCAGTATACGAGACTACATCTCTGTTATTTGCATCACAATTTCTTCCCCAATCTAGCCTCGGAGACGCCCTTTGAATTCAAAGAATGACCGTCCCTCACTTAGTATCACCTTCCAGTGTAGTTAGGGTTGAGGGTGAGGTGTGCTGTTAAAGGGGCGCTGAATTCCCAATAAATCTAAGAACCCTGAAGACACCAAACATGAGGTCGTCGGTAGAAGATGATACGGTGTCATCCTAGCGATGTCCCCAAGTCTTGGATAAGGAGTTCCGAGGAAGCACAACAGTGGTAGCGAAGTTGTTATCTAAAAGTCGCACAAAGGCCCGTCTATATATTGAAATTCAGCTTATATATCTTTATTGAAACCACTGCACGATCGTCGATCAATATCGAATTCGTTTACATTGTGAAATGCCCAACGCTTTGCCCGAGACACGCTGGATCGACCTTGCATCTGCGTCACCGTTTCTCTGACTACCTCCCTCCCTCCTCATTTCACTCCAACCAGAGTCATATATGAAGGCTGACATTCTCTTTCGGGGGTATGAGATTGGTGGCTGCTGTACCAATGCCTTAGGAGTGTTCCAACTACTTGACTAGTTGTGCCGTGTAGATATTTCTGTCGAAGGCGTATCTTAAGTAGATCTTTCCTAGTCTATTAAGATACGGCGTGAGGCACAAAGTAGGTATATCCATTACTAAGAAAGAAATCCGTTGCGGAGGGACGCGTGAATCATTTTAGTTCTCATTAGAATCTGCGTACGGTTCAAACTGTCGACTGCAGAGTTGCGCGTGGCTTAGACCGTGGTATAGTGGTGTGAGCGTCATAGCCACGGAGTTTGACGGTTAGTTTCATTTCTGTGAGCTGTCAGCACGCATGGAGAGAATAGGATTTTCTGTCCGTGAATACTCTTAACAGCGGGCCGAAGGGTCTAAGGACGTATGTACACCTTGTGGGACAGCACATGCCATTTTGTTGTTTGTTGTTGCAGCAGTCGAAGTTTGCGAGATTATAGGAAGTTAGAGGTCAACAGCAGACCAGCTTAGCGCTTGAATTTGTCTCTAAACACATCGCCTCGCTCGCCTCGCTCAATAAGAACAAACACAGCACTAACTCAGCATTATTGAAGTCACTTCAACCTATTGTCGATCGCCGAGACACCAGAAATACGGCCCAAGGAGGCTCGTCGCAGTATCCCAGCCATCCTCCATATCGTCGGCACACACTTCCCGGCAACAACTTCGCAGTTTCACCCCCCATTCACAAAACAGAGCGGTAATAAGAGAGCTTGCGAAGTTTGAGAGAATCCAGACTACGACAAAGATATCTCAAGAAGCGACAAGGAAATCAACGCAAACAAACTTTTACGCCTCCACCTCACCCGCCGTTTTCACCACCATTCACCAAAACCGCAACCAAACTCGCCCTCCCTAGTTTCTACGACACTTTGTTAACACTTCTTCAGCAGTACAGCAGTAAGGGAAGCACAACACACTCTCTACAACTAGCAGACTCATCGGCAACAACGATCTCCCATCCATCTGCCTCGACGGCTACGACCTCCCAGAACCACTGCGGCTCTTCCGTCACTTCCCACTCATGTACCCAGTCCTCCAGATGGGAGTAATAATACGGGAAGCATGAGATTATGGCCGCGAGTGTAGTCACGTCTGGAGGTACCTTTGGGTGTTAGCTTGGTTTGAACACTGGGGGGTGTCAAGGGTCACTTGGTTAGAGAAGTCATCATCAGTGGGATCATGGCAGGTACTTTTCTCGGACGTTTGGACGGTTTCATGGTGATTTGAAGTTTGCTCATCACCATCGCAGGAAAGAGCTTGGAGATTCGACACAGACATCGTAATCGCAGAGGCTTTACGGTGGGAAGATGACCCTGTGAACGAAATGCGAAAGTTGGAAGACGAAACTGTTGACGATGGAAACACGATAGGAGGAAAAGAGTGGTTTAGTGATCAAGCTTGACTCTGAGGGTTTTTCTATTAGTCCCTCGTCGATGGAATTTTTAAAACGCTATCCCTTCCTGTTGTAGCGTTTGCCAGACGTTCGTGTGGGATCACTCGAGGTATGAGTTAGGGTTACTCGGGATCGCAGATTACTGTTTTGAATATTATCTTGTTTCGTTTGCCAGCAAGATTTCGGGTGAAACAAGAGAATGATGAGGGGCTGTAGAAGGTTATGATAGTGAATGTGTCCCAAAAATGGAGGTTACATGTGCACAACGAAGAACCCGTCACCGCGTTATATGTTCCTTCACTTGTGAAGTCTTCTCCCCGTGCAACTGCCTAGAAGGTAACGGAAAAACTAACGAAACACGTAGAATATAAACAAGTCACCATACATGGACCACGAAAGCCGATCGGTGGCGCCATACGGAAACGGCATCACGAAAAGCCCATACATTTCTATGAGTAGATCTTCGACATGATTTGGCCTCATATCATCGAAAAACTCGAACACAGTGTTAAAAGTTGTAATAGAGGTAGTGTAAGACGTTAGGAAGAGGATATGATGAGTATAAGGTGGGGAAATAGTACAGGCGAGAATGACGAATGTGAAGATGTCGACATGTTCTCTAAGTCCGAGAATGAAAAGATAGTTTGGATACTCCAGGAAGATAACCCAGACTAACAAAACTAACGTAGAAAATGGAATGCAACTAAGGCGAGCTTATATTCTTTGTTCCGTTGATATCGCAACCTTCACTCAGAACTTCAAGGCTGCCCCCGTCCGCAGATCTCGCCTGTAATCATGATGCTAGCCGTCACAGATGCTGAAGTAAGACTCATGACAATATATCATCATTCCAAACCATTACTTTGGGCCCCTGGCCCCAGCCTCCCTTTATTTTCGTCCTGAATACTGCCATCCCGTTACCACTAGCTTCGAAAGAGAACAAGTCCATCTTGACCCACGAGTCACCATCATCTTCGCCCTGGTCAGCTCTGGCGTGATCGTCAGTGTACCTGCACCCGATAAGCCCTCCATCCCGCAGAGGTACGGGAAACAACTCACTGTTTGTAGGACAACCTCCCTCATTCTCCCCGTTTCTACTGGCCTTGCGTTCTCTGGATGCTATGTCCTTCTCCACCAGCTCATCACCTAGTAGCTTGAGCTGGGCGATCTCTATTGGGTCTATATCCATGGCCTTCCATGCGTTGATAGCAGATAGCATTCATTAGATGCTCATATCCGATGAGTTCGGAGTCTGGCTTGTCCGCAAGTGAGGTGAGTGGAGATCCAGCAACGATCTCGGAGTCAGGCTTGTTTTGGGAAAGAGAGGTGGTGACGGGGGGTGAGGGCGCTTCCTTCGTTAGCATGTTTGCGTTTGTCGGGTTTGTGGGGATTGCTAGTGTCGGTGTGTCAAATTCGAGATGGTAGGAGAGGGTGGATGGATGGATGGCTAGGAACTGGTGTGTGAAGTCAGGTTGACTACAGTTGTCGTAAGACAAACTACTCCGCATAATATGGATGTGTACTTGCACCTCTAAGTTGCTGCTCTTCCCACACAGTGTAAGTACATACTTATCATTTGGGTGTCATCAAACTAAACCAATGCCTTCACCCAGACATGCTCTCCTCAACGATTCCCTTAAACGAAACCTTATATCCCTAATGGAAAGCGTAAAATTGTCAGTCCCTCCGCTCCTTCTCCGAGCTAATCTTAACTCTGCAGATTACTCTTTACAATCCTCCGCAAGATCTACAACACCATTAGTTTACGAGATTCGACAAACCATCTACTACCTTTCATGATAAGGAGAGGTGGATTCAGTGTTCACCACGCACGTTCAGCGCTCCATCGTCCTTTGCGTCTCTTTACAATTTTATGACTCACTAAAGACGGCTACCGACGGTTGCTCCGTATCTCTTCGCGGTAGCTGGTACGATCATTGTCAGAAAAACAACGTTCACCTATCTCGCAAAAGAATCCCTCTTTGACGACAATTGGAAGTTACTGTGTAATAGAGCTCACCCGTTGGACGCTTTACCGCCGTCGGGTTAGGCTGGAGTACAACTAAGAGGAGGATCAAATCCCCTCTGCTGTGCATCATAGAAGGTACTATACGAGGACGAAAATGCAGTTCCAGGTACTAAATTTCAATTTGAGATCATAGGCAAGTTAAACAAATACTAGAACATCTAAGGCCCCGCGGTGTGATGGCTTGCACGCGTGGGGTATCTTTGAGATTTACTTGATAATTAAAGTTTACATCGAAAGTATATTTAGAGGTCACGGTTCGAATCTGTGTGGGGCCGTTTCTCTTTGCTCAATCTGGGGAGAAATTAGGGTTTTGGGAGGCTGGGAGTTGAAGGTTTTTGTCCACAACCTCAGCATGAATGTAGACTAACGGAGTAACAGTAGCCCTGGAAATACTGACATTTCTTGCAAGTGCTCCTCCATCGATGTGCCTACCATAGACCCTGTGGAGATCCGCGCTGGACCATAGGAATGAAAGGTCGGAGCTAATAAAATCTAAACACGGCTGGAGACTGAACCATGTCAAATTGGATCCAAATGCGATCTCTACAGCCTCACTGTGCTGGGTTGAAGTTTGTGCTGTATCTGGAGGATACCACTCGGCGCTTTCATTGCTCTCGAGCACTCACCTTAAGCTTTAGGCGGAAAACGGATTGTTGGTTTACGAGAGCAAGGTTATTAGACAACCTAATAGATTAATTAGAGATGCGTGCTGACAAGATTTTAAGATAGATGAATATGCTGTAGCTTGGGATGGTGGCAAGCTTGACTGACTGGTGGTTTTTGATTCTACTAATGGGATTCTCGTGTTCTTGCCACTAATAGACTTCATTCGACACTTTTTTTGTTTATGACGATCTCTAGTTTGGGTGTGCATTGTCCTCTATATACTGGTTAAGCAGCGATAAACTATAGTTCAAAAGATTTTCCATCCTTCAAATTCGGAGGCGTCTCCTGTGGTACGGTACCCGGTCTTATTATACCTTCTCTCCCAGTCTTCTTTTGAACATCGCTGCGAATACTGATGTCTAATAAGTAATCTATTTCTGCTCTGAGCAGCGATTTTCATCTTCTTTTCAATGTTCCCGTGTTGGAGCGTCGTCACTGGCAATCGAGCAACCAATTACAATCCGCGGGTGATACTGTGTGGACCTTACAATCTTAAAATCACGGAACAGTCCTAAAACCCTAACCTGTTCCATACTTTAATTCTCCTGCCCAACGCACAACCAAACAAGGCCAGATATTACGGTAGGCAAAATGTGTATGAGGGCTATGAAGTCACTTTAAGGGGCAGTTTCAAGCTATAAAAGAATTTTCATTGGGCGAGAATTATTGAAGCAAGTAAAAGTTGTGTACAAGGTTGAACGCAGAAACAACCATTATAACCTACAGAACCGATTCCGAATCCCCGCACGCAAAACAATAAAAGGAAAAAACACCGATTACACAGTCCCGAGCGAAAACAGAGTTCGGAATATGTAAACAAACCCAGCCTACAACTCGTTGATCCTATTCGGTATCAGAGGCTAGGTGGTGAGCATTCACATCTGCAATACCATTAATATAAACTTGGTAGGATATGTAAATAGTATCAACAAACCTTTTCAATGTGGGCCTTGTTAGCAATGTGGATTTCCTCAGAGGCTTTGTAGTTCTGGGTAGAAGAAGAATCCCCGGTCTTGTGCTTGGGAGCAGCTACAACAAACACTGTTAATTATAACCACAACATTGAAAGGACATAACATGCAGATAAGCTATACTCACAGCGTTTCCAAGGATGTTTACCACATTTGCCGCAGTGGTTGGTGTCATTTGGATTGAAGTATCCACACGTACACTTCCAGCCCATCGTGTATACGGTGTTAGTGAAAGTGTTAAAGCTGTTGAAGATTGAGAAAAATTATTTGAGACTTTGTTGAGGGTAAGTTGTGTAGAAGCGAAGTTGGTTGATCAGAAGGAGAGAGGGTGAGGGTATAGAAGGAGGGTTTATAAAGGAAGAAGGGTTGACCCCGTGACGTCGGGTTGAACGAGGGCTCTTTACTACTTTTATAAATGCCAATGATGTCGGGTCTTTCACTGGGCGCGCACTTTGCTTCACAGGACTGTAGAGAAACTTAAGGCTGCCCTCAGAACTACTTGGAAGTTGGCCCTAGGCACTTGGATTGCCCTAGATCCAAGAACCACACCCACAGCTCAATAATTCTCAGCAGCTACAATATCACGGGATTTGACCGTAGAATGATATAGAAAGGGAAATGCATTTGACCACTGAACTTTCTATCTTCTTCTCAGAGGGTTCTGCAGGAGAATATGTACTATCCCCTACACGCCGGATTTTCTCGAATTTGTTGTACTTTTTAGCCCTGTAAGCTCATTGATTGATCAGTGTCGGGCTCGAGCCGTTTTATTGGTCAAATCAATCGACCGGCATCCAAAAGAAGAAATGCAACAAACCCGAAATAAGACGGCGTGTAGGGGATAAAGACATAAACCTACTTGAATCTCATTCTAATATCTGTGAACCATAGGAGAGGTTTAAAATATACTGCCGTATTCCTAGCCCACAACTCGGTTGCGGAGCGGAGTAGAATGTCACTACCATGCATATGGACTCCTCACTTTGAGCCGTCCTGAACACCAAAAAAAAGAGAACAAACAAGCGGTGCATCATTGCAGAGTATTGTGAGTTTCATAGAGCCACACCTATTGATACCCCAAGGCTGTGCTATTCGAGTCCGGCCACCTCAAGGGTGATGCTACATGACGTATCTGTATAATCGGGGCAATTCATGCCCAATATATAGAAGGTACAAACACTAAATAAAGAAAGCGATAGAGCACCTTTGACATTAGAATCTAAGTTTCACGACAAGGAAATAGGTTCGTCCATCTAGATCCGTCAACTTGCATATATGAAACCGCGGTATAAAAAGGAGGATAGAGACACCCCGTTTCAATAGTTGGTGCTTCATTGCACCAAACAGAACCAGTTACTCAAGACAGCACTGTGACATGAATGTACCAACAGCCACAAAAAACCTATATCTACACCAATTCAACACCATAAACACGAAAAGCTTTCCAACGCAATGTGTGCTGTTCTGAACTCGTTGTATACAAATCTACATACTGCAATACGTACTTCTGATCTCGAACCTAGAATTATATCTGACTTTATTCGTTAAGGATACCCTTAAGACTTACTTATATACGTATCGGGCGGCTGGGGCCAGAGTTCGATACTGCTTTGAGTCATGCTTCATACCAATACCTCCACAATTGCCGCTAGTTACCCCACGCTTACAGCAAGTCTAACCGTATCACACTAACGGAAACTTCTTGAATTCCACAAAATAGTAGAAGAGGAGCGAAATGGGTATTTATTCACCAGGAGACAGATTCTTCTCGATCCGGTATTTTATTGCTGGGCATAAAATTAACCCAAACAGACACTTTCTCTAAACACTAATTGAACAGTAGCCAAATCACTTGTATACTATTTCTACTAGCTCGAGAATTTGCACAATTACTACCATAGCCATACGGGTGGTCGTCGCAATGACCCATGCGGCTCTGCACTTATGCAGTATCACGTGGTTCGGAGCTTAGAGCTTAACTTAACTCACTTCTCAACTTCACCTTTACGATCAACCAACCACGACCATTTCATCATCAACTGCACCTCCATCCATCTCCGCCATCCACACAATCGCCATGAACCACCTTCCAGAAGCCTGGGGCCGCGTATGTCTCCACCCTTGCCTTCTTGCCCCACATATTGATGGAAATAGCCCCGAGATGATATCTACGGTGCCTACGACTACTCGCATCTCGCCGCCTTGATGCCGAACCAACATACACAGTCGCCCGTCGTCACTGGTACCTCTGTGGTTGCGCTCAAATTCAATGGCGGTGTGGTGATTGCTGCCGACAATCTTGGTCCTTCCCCTCCACCCTCTGCTTCCCCTCTGTCCCACCTCCAGTACTAACATTTCACAGCCTCCTACGGCTCCCTCGCACGCTTCACCGACATCGAGCGTCTCCGGCAAGTTGGCACGCACACCATCGTCGGGGCATCCGGCGACATTAGCGATATGCAGTTCCTCTTCGAGAAGCAGCTCGAGAACCTCATCATCACCGAGGAGTATCAGAACGACGGCCACCATCTACGCGCAAAACATGTGTACAGCTACCTCTCACGTGTTCTCTATGCGAGGCGCGGAAAGTTTGATCCCCTGTGGAACGTGCTGATAGTAGCCGGCTGGGATGATGGACAACCGTGAGTCCCCTTAACCTCATCTCTGAGTCATCGCGCCTTTGCTAACGCTCTCAGATTCCTCGCCTCCGCCGATCTCTTAGGCACAACCTTCTCCGCCCCTGCACTTGCCTCCGGTTTCGGCGCACACCTTGCCGTCCCGTTGCTCCGCCGTATAGCACCCGATGAAGCGGCGGTCGCCAATATTACACGTGAAAAAGCGATCGAGGTGGTTGAGGAGTGCATGAAAGTATTGTTCTACAGAGATGCAAGGAGTATGAATAAATACTCCATGGCAATTGTCAGCGGCGAGGGCGACAACGTTGATATCGAGTGGAGGAAGAATATCGAGTTGAAGCAGCAGAGCTGGAAGTTTGCGGAGGGGATTAGGGGATACGGTGCGCAGGTTATTTAGTGAATAGCCTCACGATGAATGAACTGGATAATGGGCACCGGATATGAAATCAAACGTGTACACAAAGCTCTATAAAGGAATTTGAAGCGAACCAAATTCTCGCGACGAACACTAGCTAGCTAGGCAGCATTTAATTCTCAGTGCAACGCCGTCAGTAAAGTCAAATATAGTGGGCCGAATAACCAATTCTCCAGATATCAGCAGCGTCACCGGAATTTGTGTTGCCTACACCGATAAGCTCCTTGATTTTCAAGATTATTCCTTCGCCTGGACTCTCATAGGTTCGTGCATCCTAGGCTCTAAGCTTTCGACATCGTCTCACACAACGATTTCAGTAATTCTATACTCCCATCCTCTCGCATTCTTCGACGTTCAGTGTACCGGAGAATGGGTTCACTATTCATTCACATTCCAGCCGCCGCAAACATATTCTCATCCTTTTAATTTCTTGGAACCATCTATCCACCGAAGGGATATCGTGTCCTAGTTGTTTTGACTTAAATTGAGCAAGGGCTCATAAATGTTTGAAAAGAAGAAATTGCTGCCAAATGGAGATACGCATATTGGTGCACTTATCTCCACGTGACGATAAAGTCTCATCCACATTTTCCGCTTAGCGCGCCCTTCCCCACCTCCAACCCGCCACCACCATGTCCCACCGCGCACCCAAGCAAGGCAACCGCCTCGCCGCCGACGACGTCCGCATCCACGCCCAACCCTCCAACCACCCCAAGCTCGCCCCCAAGAAACGCCAACCTACGAAAACAAAGCGTCTCCCGACAGCTCCCAAACCCCCGCCCGACCTCGTGGCTTCAAAAGAAATCCTCACCCTCTTCCAACACACTTTCTCCTCCGTCCTTGACCGTCCCGACCTCCATTCGCTCCTGCAAACTGTTAAAGGACACCTTTTTAACCGCGACTACGCTGCCGCATTCGGGGAACACCAGAATTTACAGGCGTACATCGTCCGCTGGAGTCCCAGCCGCGCGTTGTGCTACCGGAGCGTGTTTCTTGAGCTGTGCGAGGAGCTGAAGGAGGTGTTCGATGTTGCGCAAAGAGAGGAGACAACAGAGATTGTATGTTTTGGCGGCGGGGCGGGTGCGGAGCTCGTTGCGGCAGCAGCAGCGGTGAAGGCGTTGCTGCCGAGGCCGGAACCGAGGGCTGATGCCCCGCCGCCACAGGAGATCACGGGACGGCTGCATATGACGGGGGTTGATATTGCCAATTGGGGGGAGGCGTTTGAGCAGCTACACGGTGGGATTAAGGAGTCGTTTCTTCCCGGTGATATATTCTCTGCCGACTTTGTGCGGGCGGATGTTCTTGCGGCAGACCTGGCGGAGCTGGTGCCGAGGGAGACGAGGTTGATTTCGATGTTGTTCACAACGAATGAGCTGTACACGCAGAGTCGGGCTGCGACGACAAAGATGTTGTTGGGACTGGCGGGGTTGGTGGATAAGGGGTGTTTGTTGATTGTGCTTGAGAGCGCGGGGAGTTATTCGATGGTCAAGGTTGGCGAGAAGACGTTCAGTATGGGGATGCTGCTGGATCATACTTTGGTTGGTGAGGAGTGGGAGAAGATTGTGGAGCATGAGGCGAGGTGGTATAGGCTTCCGCAGGCGCAGACGGTGAATGGACAGATGGTGGGATCGGGGTTGAGGTATCCGTTGGGGTTGGAGAATATGAGGTATTTTGTGAGGGTTTTTAGAAGGCTTTGAGAAGGTGTTGGGAGTTGTTTGGGATGACTATCTGGCGTTTGGTAGATGGGGGAGTATAAAAGTTTTGGTTTGTTTACGGGAAATTCGTTGTACTTGTGATTGAACAATGGAATAATCTACACTACGAGGGGGCTCGAATAAGTACATAAGCCTCACGTGAGGCTATCATGTAGTATTAAGTTGATGTGGTGCAGTTTCAATTTGCAGGCAGATATGTGGAAAACTAATCTGTTAGCAACACCAAAATGTAAGCCTGTCTGATTTGACAGCAGCACAAAGTCTGGGAAGGTTGGTAGAGTTGACAGGCTTGCAGTAGTGTGTAATGCTAGCATAGTGGTTAGGTTAATAGGATTAACAACCTGACATCAACCTGTCGGTAGTAGGGGGTGTTGCTGTGATGAATTTTTTTTTCGGTTACAGTGTAGAGCTGCAGATTTCACCAGCTTCCCACGGCGATGCCTGCCGCTACGGCGATGCCTGCCGCAACGGCCATCTCTTGACAATCTAACAAACCTAACAGGCTGACATAAAGGCCATTAGGCTGTCGCTCAAATACACCTGTAAAGCTTACAATGGACTGTAAGGTCAACAATTGTGATAGCCGAAAATACCTAACAGCCTAGGAGTGAGGAAAACATGTCCAACTAGGTTGTCAAAGATGATAGCCCCATATGAGGTTCATGTCATGCTTACCTATTTAATCAAACCCCCCATAAAGCATTCCATAAGCTCTATCCCCACATTGACCACTCGAGTACAAATCCCGTAGGGGGTGAAACGAGTTGGTCGACGAAAGAGATCTCGACAAGCACAAACAGGAGCGACCCAACGCCTCTCTAAACCATCTTACAATCCAAAAACTTTTCTCTACTCATCTATCACTCTACTCATCTGTCTACTCATCTATCCATCTACTTTTTTCCCCACGTAACCTCATACCCAAACACCGTCCTCCGCAAATCTCTATCCCCCTCATCCTCCTCAAACATTGGTCTCTCCAACAGTTCCTCCAGCACCTTCACAACCGTTAACCCCGCCTCCTCACACAACGTCAAAAACTCCAAATCCTTCTCCAACAACCACGGCCGATGCGGCGTAAAAAACACCACAGCCCTTCCCCCATCCTTCCTCATTGTCTCCACCACCGTAGATAACAACTTCTTGTGCTCCGAGTGATTAAACAATAGATCCGAGAGTATGACCAGATCACACCCGCCCGCTGGAACCGACGCGGGAAGCTTGTTCCCCCAAACATAGCCCTCGGCACTGATCTCAGCAGCGTGCGGGGGGAGTAGCGAGATGTTGTGCCGGATATTATCGATCAAGGGCGCATCGGGGTAGTCTGTCGCAATCACCTACTGTCCTCCCTCTTATCAGCCCTGGTTTCCTCCCCGGGGTTGGGTAAGGGGGCAGACCTTGGCGGCACCGCGGAGCGCACATGTCAGCGACGGGAGGGCTGCGCCGGATCCAAGTTCTAGCACGGTATTGTTGCGGAAGATTTGAGGGTGGCGCTCGAGGTAGGCGGACAGGATTATGCCTGCGTTCCAGAGGTGGTGGCCCCAGAGGGGGTTGTGGCCAACGAGACGGAGGACGAGGGTTTCGTTGGGGGGCGTGATGAGGGTGTAGGTTGTGTTTGTTGCGGCGGGGGGAGGGGGTCGGAAGTCGGCGGGTTCGTCGGGGAGGAGAGGGAGCGGGTCCGAGTCGCTGTCGCTGTCGGAGGAAGAGTGGAGCATTGCGAGGCAGTACTCCGCGACTAATTGTGAGGTGGGGCGGTGTAACGCTGATTGAGATTGGTGGGGTGGTGGGGTTGAGTTAGCGCCTTGATCCTGGTAATGCTGCACCTCGTCTCTGGTGCGCTGTGTGGGCAGAATGAAATGTATGGAATAACTTAGATATGATTTACGATGATAAACAGATATATCAACCAAAGCGGTTCTATCCCAAACATCTACTTCGTTCTCTTCCTAACGAGTGATCCTATGTGTAAAGTTAAGTCCACATAACACCTCAACAATTTCGTGACGTTCAGTAAACTTAGTGTAAAATATATTCACATATATACAGCTCAAAATACGAACACACACGCAGTCACCACATAAATATCATTAACTCTCCACTGGCCTCCTCGCACTAAAAGCGTTAGACTGTAAGTATTGCCTCATCTCCGCAATATGCGGTAGAGAGTGCAATGTTGGTCTTGTTGACAATGTAAAGGAGTGATAGCTGAGTCGACCCTCAGCACTATTGTCATCCGAACCCAGTCGCCCATTACCAGAATCTGGGCCATGGCTGGGAGAGTGGTCCCAGTTGTGGAACACGATCAGGTCCTCCAAGTTACCGTTTTCGTCATGTTCGTCGTCATATTCGTCACCAGAAAACTCATCCGAGTCGGAATCGCTTTCCGCTTCCGGTTCATCAGCAATCTGGACCCCATTAGTATGTTGTAACACACAGAGTGGTGGTTCAACTAACCTCCTCCTCCTCCTCCTCGTCCTCGTCCTCCCCCTCCTCCCTCCGGGAGCTGTTCAACACAGAGCTGATTTCTGTGCGGCAGAGAGGACATGTGTGACCGTTACGTTGCCTTCGCCAGCGCCTGATGCAGGTGTTGCAGAAGGAGTGGCTGCAGGGGAGGACCAGCACAGTAGTGGCTTCGGAAAGGGGTGCGATGCAGATTGTGCATTCGGGGTTGATTGGTGCGGTCATTTTGGTTAGGTGCGAGTAGTGGTTGTGATTGTGTAGTAGTAGGATTGAAGATTCGGATTTGATGTTGGATGAGTACTTGCAGGAGGCGAAAAGAAGCGGCCAATTTATAAGCGATATGTCCTGGACTGCTTACTGGTGTGACAAGTAGACAACGTATATTGTGTTACTTTTGGAGGAGAATATTAGGGCTGGGAGTAGAGGGTTAGCAGAATAACAAACTTTCTTCACTTCTCAACATCTTACCAAAACTCCACGTGGAATCTCAACACCCAACGAGCCTTGCGAGGCAGCACTTTTCATGCACTTCTGGTCTTGCGTTTCAGTTTCGCTTGCATTATTCATCTTCCAGTCCTGAAGGTCTTGGACATTCTTACTCCGGCTTTTGCAGTGCAGTCCTTGTCAAACAAGGCCTGGTCGGGTCGGTATGAGCACAGAAACTCCCTTCGGTGATCTACCTATTAATAAACCAGCGTTAGATGGTAAAAACTGCATCGCTCTGTTTTGAACAATGGTATTATGATTTGGTGAGTATCAGGAATATCGATATCAGGATTGAGGCTACCTTTGCATTCAGACGTGCTCCGAAGAATCCTTCAGTCCAATATCAATCGCTGCTGCGAATGGCGCGATCTGCACCTCGAACTCCTTTGTCAACACTCCACTTCGAGGCCTCTGAAGACCCGTCCGGTAATCGAAGTACCAATCCCGGAAAATTTCAAATCTTTCGGTGCACCGCTGCCAGGCTGGTGCTCAATTAACCCACTCCACGCCGCATGTTGTATGCAGAACCCAAAATTTTCAGATACCCGATCTAGTTGACTCTGAAATCCCCTAGCTAAGTACTACTCCTGGAGGTCGGAGACGGCTATCGCGTAAAACTCAAGAGGACGACGGCAACGAATATATGGAAAACGAGGCTGCCAACAGAGGTTACATAGCGTAACAAATGTCAGGCGATAATGTGCTGGCTATGATTGCCAGAGACAGGAAAGACACTGTGTTTCTACCTCGCAGCAATTGCGCGGCAACCAAATCTTTGCTGTGGTATGTCCATTTCTCAGCCAGATGGAAGACTAGGCTGGGAGGGAAGGCGAGCTCGGTATAAAAGCTATCAGATCAGCATAGTAACATTTCTGCGGACCTAGAACTAATCGATAAAGTAATCAATGAGCAGTTCGAAGTCGTATGTTAGCTCTGAGTGGTGTGTTGCGAGCAATGGAGGTTTTCGGGAGTTAGCATCCTCCGCGGAATTCAGGAAGCGCATGGCTGGAGGTCGTGGGTTAGAGCCCCTGATACAATGGGAAGATGAAGAAAAGGAGGAAAGAGTTTTGTTTGTCTTGAGCTACTTGAAAATGAATGGTTTCAGCATAGTGAAGACGTTCAGCAAAGCCTTTTTCACATCTGATGACGAGAATGTAGGCGGGGAGGAGACAAATTCTTCCAGTTTGGTAGATTCAAGAAAATATTGTTGTTGTTGATCCGACACAAGAGAATTTGGTCCTAGTCATAGGGCCGTAATTGATGCCATGAGACAGCTCCATGAAGAAGTCGGTAAAGAGAGGACCACATTATACACGAGAATAGTAGATCTTGAAGTGCCACTGCTCGCTAAAGTGCCATATCCTCACTCGCGCAAAGAGGATGTTGAGGCTAAAGATACTAATTCGTGCGTCAGCTCTTCACGAGCAGGTGTCATTGGTGGAATGCTTAGTTGAAGTAAGAATCTGTGTACAAGAAACCATGCATGTTGAGCCAGCCGCACCAATCTCCAAACCTGGGAGTTTGAACTAATAATCGGAAAGTCCCCACCATTGTCGGGAAGCACGCAGAGGACTATACCGAGGTCCTAGAAGAGATAAAATCCTTCAAGAAAGAAATCGACGAGCTGAAGGTGAAAAATCGGATTTTACATGATGCGGACACTGAACGCAAGGAAGGTTGGGTTAAGATGCGGCTTAGCCCACGCGTCTGCCACGTGGTAGACTAGCATGCATAGACCTCCGGCTTGCGAGGAGGACGAAGAGAAAAGATGAACATGTTTTCACTATTTCCTTTAATTTCCTTTGTTTCAATTTTCCTCATTCTTTTACACCATTAAATGTGAATTCCCCCGGCTAGAGAGGTGTTTGGATAATCACGGCGAGGTTGAAGATCTGGGATTTTCACAATTCTTCGGAATATCGATCGTTATCGTATTTTGACGTGTGGTCTGAAACGAGCTTGTGATTGTGTTTCACTGGCGATATTAAGTATCACCGGTGGAGTTTAATTCCGAAGATAGTCAACCTGTTCCCGGGTTTTTCGTCGGCCTAAAGGTCCGGCCTCAGAACTCAAGAGCCAAATCCTGGTTTACGAGCACATGCAGCTTTAACTTCCCACATTATTGAATCCAAACATAAATTATTATGTTACAAATACAACGGGTCGGGAAATGACACTACGATCAATATGCAAGAAACTATCGAGATCCCCGCAACTAAGATATTGTATCTGCCGTGTAACAGTTTTTTCACAGCAAATACCTCACATGCACGGCCTACACCTTGTCGATATTAGCGGCTAGGAAGTAGAAGTATAATACGTACCTCATCAGTTGAGGTCTCGGTATCCAGGAAGGTGGAATCTTTAGTTTCGTAGTTATGAGGGCGTGCAGGTTTATAGTACCCACTATCCGTCTTAGATCGGCAGCATCGTGTGAAATATCTGCTAGCACCAGGGTTCATTGCCCCGCAAAAAGCACAGTACCAACTCATGTTAATAACGAGGGGTGTTTGTGAGGTTTGGTGTAGATTTGAATCTTGCTATGGTGTGATTGGTGAAGATATGTGGTAGGTCGTAGTAGGATCGAAGGCGGTTGATGGTGTAGTATGTGAAGGATGTTGTAGAGGTGAGAAAGAGGGGAACAAAGGGGTTTATAACCTGAATCCGGGGTTAGAGGAATTTTTAACAAGGATCGTTTAATGTAAATGTGTAGTTGATTCAAGGGTGCGTCGTAGTTTCTCCCTCCATTCAAATTACAATATTCCGTACTCTAGAGTCTTGTTATAGATGGCGTGACGTATTAAGACCTATGATCGTCTCACCCACAACTCAATATCTGTACACAACCGCTTATTCTCGGGCAAGACTGAAACGTAGCATATGAGATGAAGTTGACATGATGTAGAAGACGCTGTATGGTTGGAAATTTGGAGAATACGAATATCACCGTGATCAAGATTATGGTGGATAGTTGATCTCCGGCTGCGGTACTTGACTCAAATATGAAATGCAGCTTTCTTGCCCAATAGAGTCCGTTCTGTCAGCGATTATCATATGGTCCATACGCGGAGTCGAGTAATAGGTACTTAGATCCATTGCGAAGAGTAGCTTTAGGCGCTGAAGTTGCACAAGAGTGGATTTAAGCAACTTTGAACGAAGTTAGGTCCCAGGGATGTTACGACATCCGTAACGACGTCACGCTGAGTGTGGTGCTGGTAGAGTTGTGTGTTTGCGTGTGTTGTTGGGGTCATTTCCCGTACGCGGGGCGGTGGTCGTCGTTACTGCTAGAAGTTCACTCGATGTAGCCAACAAAGTCACTTGAGGGGGCGGGATTGTAGTGAGACCCCAGCTCCAATAAGAAAAAACCACCTCTAGAGCCCACTCGACAACTCCCACCCCCAGCAACACGTGGACCATCTGTCGCCTATCCTAGACCTGCTATCATCCAAACAAACGTCCCAACTCTGAGCCTCCGCCGCGAAACCGGTAGGACACCGCTCAATTTCACCTCGGAATCTATTATCAAATTTAACTGTGGACGCAGCGTGCGAATCCAGTACCTCGGACACTCGCACGAACTCTGATTTTAAGCAAAACCAAGTCAAGCAAGTACTATTTCATACAAAGGCCCCGTGGTGTAATGGCTTGCACGCGTGGGGTATATTTGAGATTTACTTAACATATAAAGTTTACATCGAAAGTATATTTAGAGGTCACAGTTCGAATCTGTGCGGGGCCGTTTCTTTTTTGCTCACTGCAAGGCAATTAAGGTTTTGAGGGGCTGGGGTTTTGTCCACCACCGAAGTACTGAATGGGAGCTGCAAAAGTAGCTAATCTGCTGCGTATCGTTGTGTCCATGAAGATATTTGGTCAAGAAACGGTCAAGTTTGTTCAGCTCACAGGACGGGCCCAAAGAAGGCCGGTTACTGTCCGGTTTCTTAATCGGGTTGCGTGTCTATCCTAGCATTTCATTGTAGATGCAGTAAAAAGTCAAAGCTGAGTGATGATAGTACAAACAATAGGAATAGCAACTTTACAACCGAGTTTTTGTTCCGAATAAACCCTGCTGAAGGTCACATCCCTCTCTCCCGCCCTCTCTTCCGTAACAGTGATAGTAGGAGTACGAGGTAGTTGTAGTGGGCTTGATAATAGTCAGCTTCTACTCTATTGGCTGATAAACTGAGAAGCTGCATGACACCTCATGCCCCTCGATGGCTGTACTATTGTCGATTCTGAGCCCTTTGAGATGAAGGCCAGTCTATTGTAAGGTAGCTAGTTGCCTTGAAACATGCGGAGAAAGAAGCATGTGAGAAACGAAGAGGACGCGTACAAGATGTGCGGGACGAACGCCGTGACGAACGGCTCCAAGACGAAGTGTGGGAGGCAGTAGATTGATGGCTTTAGCTGTGCATGGTGGCGCAATGTCTGGCTGCTCTGCGAAGATTCACAGCGGTCAGTGTCATGAGCTGCTGTGTCCTCGTCGGAGAGTGACAGAATGATGAGAGCAAGGTAGTCGTAAGATAGCTGAAGGCTCTCGTCAGAGAGTCAGATGGATAGGGTGGTGTAGTACTGAGATTCAATTTGCGGTAGATAAAAGCCTTTAGTGAGTCATAGAAGACAATAGTCGAAAGAAAAGACGATCGGGGGACGCAATCGGGGGACCATGAAGGTCCTTTCAGAGACAGGAAACAATGGCCGAAAGAAACAGACGATTGTGAGATGCAGTTAGAGGTATATAAGGTTGTATGAAGAGAGGTGGTGTACCGCACTCTGAGGCAAAGAGAGATGGCCCCTATCAAACGATGAAGTCGCGGTACATACGCAGTAGCAATGGCGATGACGACAGTACACCACTCCCGAATCTGACTTCAACGGCTCGAATCCTTAGCTACAACAACAACAGCACGCGCACCGACAATACAGAACTTGACGGCGCCGTTAGTGGGCTTGAAGTTACCTACGTCCACACAAAGGTTCCCGGGAACACACCATCCTTTTATAGTATAACACTCTCACAATTCTTCTTCACCCCCTCGCCAACGGCAAGGAAAGCAACGAAAAAAAAAGATCAAGCTTCGCATCAGCTAGAGACAGCGCTATACGAGCGACACTCATCCACACCTTAGCCCATAAGTAGTACTAAAGTCCAGAAAGAAAGAAAAAATTCGAGCCCTTTCAAGCTACCTCTCGCAAGGGCTTTTTTCCTGCGAATGCGAGAAACCAATGCACCCACCCAGCTACATAAAGATCATCGGTGTGGCCAATGCACTGGGTCGATAGCAGCACGGGGTTTGCCACCGGCCTCCCTCAGCGATTATAGGCATCACGGGGATAAACAATACGGTTTCGAGGTAACCGATCGAAAACGCGGGGTGATACTTAGAGACGAGGGAAACAGAGGGGGAGGGGGTGGTATTTATGTCGTGAAGGTACGTTAAGAATTAAAGTTCGCCGGCAGTGACGGGTGTACTTATGACTCTGAGCGGTAGGTAACGATAGATTGCTTCCAAACAAGTCTGGATCCTTTGATGGCTTCTAATTGAAAGAACGGACTCAAGCACCAATCAGAAAGACGAGAAGACAGCTGCAGGTCCTTCATATTTGATGTTGTCCTCAGTGGGTGTGTTAGGGGGAAAGGGGTTTAGAGTAGTTGAACAGATGGACACCAAGTAGCTTTCAATTCTGCACCGTGCTGACCAACACATCCCCCATAAACCCTCAGTCGTTCCACCAATAACCCTCCATCACAGCCACCGAGCAGGTAGGATTATTTGAAATGACGCCAGATTGATGGGATGCTTTGGTCGATCAACGGTAGAACAAACGAGCGTCGTTGGTAGCCTATTCGTGACTTGGCCTCCCATTCATCGTCGCTGACTGAGTCCTTTACGACTACCTAGGACAATAGGACAAAACCGAGTGAGATGGCGAGCCTGGCCTGGAATATGACAAGCCTCAGACAGTTAACATGACGAGCCCAATGTCGTCGCATTCCCTCACCAGATGCCAACGCCACCATGTCTTTGCATTTTTGCGCCCCACCCGCGGAATTACCCATCCACATATGAAGTGCACAACAGAGACCGCCTAACAAGTAGGTATTACCATATTTCCTTGTAGTGAATTGTAAACTTGAATACATGACTTGCTTACCGTCTGCTGAAGTGCCTTCTAACATTGCCGATGAGAATCATTGGGAGATTGGCAATGTGTGTGGAAGAGACCCCAGCTGTAGCCCGCTTCACCGGGGATGGTACAGAGCTTCAGAACCTTCACTAGGATGAAATTGTGCCTCTCGTGAATGTTAGTCGCTTCGTTTGTGGCGTCGGTGTCAGATGTTCCAGTAAATTGCAGCGCGGAACTTTAATTTTCCGTCATATTCAAGACAAACAATGTCGTATCATACCAAAGGCCCTGTGGTGTAGTGGTTTGCACGCTAGGGGATATATTTGAGATTTGACTTGCTATTTAGAGTTTGTATCTGAAGTATATTTGTGAGGTCACAGTTCGAATCTGTGCGAGGCCATTACCTTTTTCTGTCCCTGGTGGGTGGGATTAGGGTTTGGGTCCACTACCAAAGTACTGTATGGCGATTGACCGGTGGGAGGAATAGCAAAACTTCCGGTTATGTATACGCTGCGGATCAAACTCGTTGCCGGTGGTCCTGCCGTAGAGATGGAAACTTGGTGTTATTGCAGCGGTTTACCCTCGATGGCAGGCGAGGACGGAAATTGCATCTTCGGTGGGAAGGATCTACTGGCATGACGATAGTACTCGGCTAGATCTTAACCGGTATACTGGAGAGTAAACCAGTCAGACTGAAGGTGAGAGGGTGCGCATTTGGTAGGGTTTGAGGTATTCTTCCCGAAGTCTTCCCAAAGTCTTCCCGCATTCGTATCCTTCAGCGAGAGCGAGCGGCAGACCTCGCGTATCTCGAATAGGGTAGGCTTTGAGGAGTTTCAGTCTGGGAACGTTGAGGAAATTCCGAGGACAGGGATGGAAGTTGGGTTTGATTCGTGGGCGCTTGTTGATTTGTTCGTTTACTTTGGTAGTTACTGGACGGTATCTTGGCGTGTGAAGGCAATGATTGTCTGTGTCTTGCAACTTCTTGTCATACCCCAACATACATCAACCACCAATTGAGATATTTCTTTGCCAATTGTGTCACTCAGCGCTTGCATCATATGGCCGATTGTATGAAGATATCCCTCTTAACGGATCACTAAGAGATTACCAAGGTCAGTCACAATTAGGACCTGGCAGTGGAGCTTGTCGGCAACCAGATTAAGGCCGAACACTCTGTTTCTCTTGGAATTAAGTGGTGTATTTGACTTTATTGACAATCTTGCGGCAGAGCAGGTATATTCTCTTTGTCCCGAGCCCATCGCTAACAATGTTCTTCGCCTTCAAATTCCGCAACATGGCCACCAATGCCTTCGTCGAATGACAAATGATTGATCCTACTTGATGGAACCAGAACCGAAACAGCTTTGCAAGAGGGAATGTTATATCTGGCTACAATTCACGGGGACATTACAGCGATCTACAGACGGACGTCAACCCTGATCACATCAACTAAACTGAACTCTGATCAAACCTCGAAGGCATTTTTGTACTTATCGACAAACACAACGCTTTTACTGCATAACGAACTTTAATTTCAGGTCATATCCAAGCCAAACATGTACCAGACATCCAAGGGCCCCGTGGTGTAGTGGTTTGCACGCTAGGGGATATATTTGAGATTTACTGCTATCTAAAGTATATTTAAGAGGTCACAGTTCGAATCTGTGCAGGGCCATTACTTTTTCTGTCCTTTGGTGGTAGAGAATTAAGGTTTGGGTCCCCGGCCTTAGTACTGAATTTAGTCCAACCCATTGGCTACCTTCTCGCCAATTTTTCAGTCATATAACTGTCAGACACCTACGCTACATCTTGGGACTCCGTGAGGACATTGTTGGACGTTAAATAGATCTACAGCGATGGAGACCAAACTCGGATCACAGACAAAATGGAGCCCAGACGGCGTTGATGGAAAATCTAAATCCGACCTATCAAGACATTTCTACACTTGTCGTCACTTATCGAAATCTTGAACAAAAAGAGAGGAAACTGTTTGACTGCTAAAAGTCTCATCCAAACTCTAATTTCAGGTCATCGGCGAGTCAAACAAGTACAGTAGCATCCAAGGGCCGCGTGGTGTAATGGCTTGCACGCGTGGGGTATATTTGAGATTTACTTAACATTTAAAGTTTACATCGAAAGTATATTTAGAGGTCACAGTTCGAATCTGTGCGGGGCCGTTTCTTTTTTGTTGCTGCTTTGTGGGGGGCTGGGAGGAAGGGGATTAAGGTTTCTACTATAATTTAGTTCGGGAAGTGGCTGGATATGGTAGGCACGGCCACTTAAGCTCGATTTTGAGACGGAAATCCAGAGGGAGTATGGAACACATAGCACTCCGTATATTCCTGCAGAATTGAATTCTAGTCCCAGAGCGAAGTACTGAAACGTGAGGGAGTGATAGATTCCATGAGGGTTGAGTGTGGCCTCTTTCGTGATGGGTTGGGTAGCGAGTGGCAGGTGACAAATATGTCTCAACGTATGGGTATTAACGCCGCGCGCTCCTGTGCGAGGGCTGAGCAGCCTCTATATGGCAATGTATCTATATCCATTGTCATGACCCATTATGTGCTTAAGCTGGCCTAGAATAGCTACATACTCAAGAGTAACATAAGAAGACGTAAAAGAACGGGAATTATAGAGTATGTAGTCAAAAACAACGTGGAGTTAATTGCTACAAGAATGAAGCTCAGCCGACAGCATATTATGACCCGCCGTCTGTGAGGGTGGTAGGCGTGGTAATCAGTAGCGGTGATATCTAATTCGTACCGAAAACTTCCACACCCTTGGGGATTTGAACTGGCTTGCTGTGTTGCCATGGCACTTATCAATAGCCAGATATAGTCCGACCGAATGACAGCGCGGTAGATGAGGCGTACCGTCCTGGGCTTACTGATGATGCCGCAGTTATTAGTTAGACGGTTAGTGAAAAGTACGTCTCAGTCAGAGTGGTCTTACTCGGACAAGGCAGGAGTATGGAGATGATGCTGGATTACGTTGATGCTAAAAGTGAGAAGATGCTATTCGGGTTGGGGCTGTTGTTTCGCTCATCATTCGAAGCGGCGAAGATAGGGTGTGTCGGTGCTTGTCGGTACTAGTCGGTGGCCAGCTCTCGATTTGGGGTGTAGGCTAGAGGCACCGTTCGAAACTTTAACTGCACACCTGAAAGACAGTGGCGAAAAAGAAACGGCCCCGCACAGATTCGAACTGTTACCTCTAAATATACTCTCGATGTAAACTTTATATGTTAAGTAAATCTCAAATATACCCCACGCATGCAAGCCATTACACCACGGGGGCCCTGGATATCATACAGTTTGTTGACTTGAATATAGCGGGAATTAGAGTTTCGTAGCTCCTTTTGAGAAGCTACCTGCTATTACAGCACCCACAAAATATCGCCGTATCGCCACCATCTACAGCGTTCCGTTGGTAAGTTTTGTCATCACTAAACAGGGAGAAACTCGACGCGTGAAAGGCAAAGTGGGTGGTGAGTTGGTTTTGACAATGTTCTGCTTCTTAGGTGCTGACGGTGATGGTGGTGTGGTAGGCAGCGCAGGTCCTGGGCAGTCGGTTGAGTAAAGCCCCATGTATCAACTCCACCGTACGGCCACCATCACGGGTAGAATGCGACAGAGCACAGAGTAATGAGCAATCTATCTTCCATCAACGTGGAAGTGACCAGTCCGCTTTCAAAGTGCACACAGCTACTTCAACATCGAGAATTCTAAGCACTCATAGTCGCCCCGATTCAAGCAGACCGTTCTTTGTAGTGTTCCCTCCTCAGCCTCTGTCCCATTGAGCCTCCCTTCCGGCAGTGTTCTTCTGTCTACTACATAGAATGCCACCATCACTGAGAACAGTGGAAAGTGAAGAAGTTCAATGCGTCTTCCATACTTGGTATGTCAAACATGGAGGCACACTCGCCGTCTCAGCACAGCAAAGAACTATACATTGCTCAGCCCACCCCATAGTCCCCAGCCTTAAACTTCCATCTTCGCGTCGAACGGAAGCGTGGCTCCCACACTTCGCACATCACCCAAGCCTCTGCCGGCGAAAAGAAGTGTAAACCTTAATCCCCCACAACGGGGGTGCAGGACTAACGGACAGTTCAAGGCGATGGACCCAAACCTTAATCCCCTTCCCAGCCTCCCACAGCAGCAGCAACAAAAAAGAAACGGCCCCGCACAGATTCGAACTGTGACCTCTAAATATACTTCAGATGTAAACTCTATATGTCAAGTAAATCTCAAATATACCCCACGCGTGCAAACCACTACACCACAGGGCCTTTGGATGCTATGTTACAACTTGGCTTAAATATGACCGCAAAATCAGAGTTCTGCTCCCAAAGATACACGCATTCATCAATGAGAATAGGCGTCTTTATGTGACGCAGCTTCACTCCTGATTACCGGAAAATGGAGTGAATGATGCTGAGCTTAGGAAGCTTCGGTACCGAGTGCCCAATAAACCCCTCAAACGATCCTATCGTAGTACCTATAAGCCAGCGCTTTGATCCATTACCGTCGCTGGAGAGGTTTGTCAAGGGAGTATGTACTGCTAAAGAGAATATTCCATCACGGTCACATGACAATTCACGTGACTGTTCCGCCATCACTAATGACTCGCTCCCTTGCCGCTACTAACTTTTTGGGGACTAACAAGTGTCAACAAACGAGTCCGTGATCATGCCATTTCACCAGGCTGCGTATTCTCAGCTTTTGAATGTACCGTTTAGCAGACTTTTGCCCAAAGTACAGCTGACAATTACATACCAGTAAAATCATTCTCACCGCTCTGAGGGAATGAGCTTGCGAATGAGGCTCTGGTAGCTGGACACGAGACAGCTGTGGGGTAGAAAAAGATACAAAACTTGCCACGCATCGATATACAAGATAGAATTGCACTACCCCGTCATTCTCCAAGTAAACCACCATGTATCATACCTATTTCTAGTAAACGCGATGTCTCCTTCACAAGATCCGACGCGTTGTTTCATGTGCGGCTGTAGGGTGACGAAGACTTTTCACACGATGAGGTCCTTGGGAAAAATGGATCTCGTGCCCACGAGCCCAAGACTTTAATCACGGCTTCGATTGCAAGATGGGATGTCAAAACCCACCTCGATGGCCTCCAAAAACCCCGGCATCCGCGTTCCTGTCTCCACCTATTCTGGTGGATAAAAAAGTATTTTCTCCATACATAACATTTAATTGCTAGAAAAACCTCCCTTAGATCATAGAATATCACCCACGGAAGCTCGTTTCAACTTTCTTGGTGGGATTTCTCGACATCAAATTTCGGTTTGAATCCACACCACAATAATGAACAGCTCGGTATCCTACTCAAGCACTTCTTCATGTATCACGCTGGAACAAACAGTGGCATTATGCTTCCATGTTCCCTTCGGTCTTTCCAGGAAAGTGTGGCCATCCCTAACACGCCCGTATATTTGAAATCTAAGCTTACGCATAACCATCAACCTCCACCCCAGCTAAACTTGTGGGCCCATCAGACTTCACAATGCAATGGCCATGACAAATCTTAGCGATAAGGCGCGATACCTCATCTCACCTCCTCGTCACGAATAACTCTTGTAACGCCTTGCTGTGGTACTTGATACAGTCATTGGTTGCATCACTCGAAGATAAATACCACTCGGACGCATAATTGGGACATTATTCGTATCCGCGCCCGCGATTCTTGCCTTGGGTAGATTCTGTTTTATTGGGCGTTTAAGCTATCTATTACCCCCACAATCATAGATTGCATTTAGGGTATTTCATTGCCCTTTGCCACTCAGATACATTATTATGTTAGACGTGATGATGCAACGTATCCCGCAGCTATTGCCTTAGGCAAATCTGTTTAGTTGGGCGTTTCAAACATTCCGGTCAAGGCTAACCCAGCCCAGTGGAACCGGTAATACCGGGTCCGTTGTATTGATAGTGCCAGTACCATGGGATGCAGGTGACCCCCCAGTCTTCTCAGCGCTTTATCTTTCCCTCTCTCTCCCATGCATGGACGGTGGTCATCATCAATTCGATGCTGTGCATCCACTCCCAGCCTTGCAACTCGTATCTTCTGGTTATCCGTAACGAACTGCGACCTCCAAACGTGACCCGTATTGAAACAACTCAAGATAAGCAGAGAGGTCGGCCGATACCTCACCGAGCACCTCACCGCCTTGGTCTCGGATTGACTACAAACAAAAACCCCACACTTATGCACCTTCTCCGCATCCAGAACATCCTGCACCATCGTCTACCGGTTCTCATCAGAAACATGCATGGCATAGCATCCGTCGCGTGCGTTACTTCCACGTGTGTTGGCATGCATGACTATGCCTCGTCGTGACGTCCATTGGAATACAACCCCGTGATATATCGAAAACCCAACAGCGAGAGGGAGAACTTAATCTGACATCACACCAAGCGTCAATTTACCGGGAAGAGAATAACCAACCGTTGTCCCCACCAATACCTCATCCCAGCTAAGCGACGTGCATCGAGAAACCTAGTCATACGGCAATGTTTGAAAGTCAGGCAGGTAAGTTAGGCAGGCATAGAAACGTAATCATTTCTGAGCTGGGCGAGTATTACTGACACACGTCTCCAGACCAAGAAAACGGTGACAGTCATGGTTTGGAGATTGAGAAGGAAGTTGAGGATGTGGAGATAAGCGGCGCCGCGGCTCTGCAGCATGCTAAATTAATCAATTTCACTAACTACATTTAGCCTTGGTGGGTTGTATCTAGAACTTACTTATACAGGAGTGGGGGTTTGGAGATGCGTCCATCGGATGGCGGTAGCGGATTGACCAATAAATGGAGGTAGCAGGCCCAAGCAGGGCGCTTATTGAGTGTATATCTGTACCACCCAAAGAAGAGCATACGCGCCACACAGCGGCGAGCATCATATCATAAGCTAATTGTTGAATTCCCTAGTAAATAGCTACTTAAGTAGTCTGAAGGAAAGTCCTTGAGCGCTTTGACTAGATGATGCCGTGAAATTGATAAGAAACCCATGGGAAAAAAGTTCAAGCATCACGACTCCCATATAAACGTGCGCTAACGACGTAACTGCGCTATTTGCTGGGAAAATACGATCTACACAAAGAATCAAGAACCCAATGACCAGCCTTTGGCAAGGAGAAAACTAACAGTAATATTATGATGCACTGTGCAGGCATGAAGGCAAAATCTTCTTCAATTCGCACACCTTCTTTCTGATCGAGTGTCACAAAAGAAACAGCGTGCGGGCGAAAAGTTGAGCGATGGCGAAGAGGAGAGATAGGGAAGTGCATTCGCTTCTTCTCCTCGGTTGTTTCCTCTCGGGTATCAGCCCATGTGACTATTAGTGACTATTACTCCGTTAGTTTACATTCAGTGCTGTGGTGATTGACAAGAACCTTATTTTTAACCCCACCAAAAGAATAAAAGAAACGGCCCTGCACAGATTCGAACTGTGACCTCTAAATATACTTTCGATGTAAACTTTAAATATCAAGTAAATCTTAAATATACCCCACGCGTGCAAGCCATTACACCACAGGGCCTTAGATATTATAGAGTCGTTCCAACTCAGTGATGACCTGAAATTAGACCTAGGGTTCCTTTTTGGAATATGGGCAAATGTCGTCTGCCATGTTGGAGAACATAGCCAGAAATCATAAGAGTAGATAGATATCCTTACCATAGCATAGTGCCAAAGAAGCCCAACTATAGATTCCAACCCACCAAAGTTTCCCACCCTCCTCGTCGTGCATTCGTTATCGACAATGATAGATTCCAGTTCCTTACGTTCAATTTTCGAGGTCTCGGCCCAGGCTCCAGCTCCTTACCGAGCCCAGATCCACTCTCGCAATAATCGGCCAACACAGTTTGCTAGCGATCATGCATGGAAATAGTCCATTTTGCAATCTACTTATAGAACAGGAAGTATAAGTGCCTGTTTATATGCACAGATAGCTAAATTTCAGTGTTAGTGAGCGTGATATTAGTATTGGCAAATGCTCATATTGGGAATATGGAAAACAGAAGCAGGATTTCTATTCAGGCGCAAAATGATGGTGCAATAAGCCATCTGGGGGCGATGTAGTGCTTTTCGCCTGTTATTCCAATCCTGAAGGCTCCAACATCGTACGTGAGTAGGGGATCTTCACATGATCTCCGCCGTGGCCAATCAGCACCAGGCGAATGTCCAAGCACCCAAGCCACGAAAGTTTGAATATTTTGTTGTAGACAACGATAGGTACCTAGGTCATTGGTTGGAAGGAAGTATACTTTATATCACATTTGAACCTTAGAATGGCGTCTGCAATCAATGCAATGCAGCTAAAAACACGTCAGCTGTTCGGTAGCTATCGAATTGAAAAGTAAGAGCAACTATGAAGCATCGGAGATGGAGATACCCGCCGTTAATACACTAATCAATCCTAGTCTGTAGGTCCTTCAGCTCGGCACAGCTCAGAAATGGCCAGCAAAACACACGATTGATGAGCCTTTGAGAGTGAATAAAGTCTGAACCATGTCTAATCTTTACAAGGCCGGTAGCTGTGGTTGTTAAGGACCAAAGGCAATATGAAGGGAGTCATTCAATAAAACCATAGTTAATAAGTGATTTTTGAATCCAGACGCCGCATATTGTATTCTGCATTCTGCACCGCAAACCCGCATTAGCTGTCAAGCCATCCCTTGCTTCCTGTACTCTACTTGGAAGCCGGTGTCTTTTTTTTGTTGAATCCGCACAATCCGCCTTGAATTAAGTTGAATTCCATTCAGCAACGACGCCGTAGATATACACACACACTCACCGGGTGGCAATCCGACCACTCGGATGGGATCCCAGCCGCCGGCTAGCTCCTTCCCTGTACCACGGTCTCGTCATATGGCTGGAACATGCAGCACCGTTAACTACCGGCTTACCATCGTTGTCATCCAAGAAATGCTTTCATCGTAGAAGCACATCCTGCACTCCTCTAGGCATCAGCTTCTCAGCCCTCATATTTGGCGAGGCAAATTGACGATTGTTCTGTAAGGCGAAGGCATCGTTCGATTCAAAATAGATATTTTCTCGGCCATGCTGGATTCAAAAAAAAAAGCAAGTCTCCCATGCGAAAGTCATGCAAAGTCCAAGGCCATGAGAAAGCTATGCTGAGAAAAGTTGTGCATACAACTGTAAACTTCTTGGGTGTAAAGAAGTAATAGTATATACCGCCGCCATGTATAGGTTTTGACAGTGTGGCACCTAGACAATTTTGAAACTGCAAAGTAGATCATTCTTGCCTCGATCTGCGGACTAAAATCAAGGAGGTCAGTAAACCTAAGCTGAGAACAGATGTGCATACAATGCAGTTGGTACTTGCGTATTTGAAGCAGCCACCGCGATGTGTGAGTTTTGACAGTAGTGTCAGGGTACTTCAGCGGTGGAAGCAAAAACGTGATCGTCATACACCGACATTACGATACCGTGCATAGAAGTGCATAGACGTACAGATAACGTTATGCATATGCATACCCACGTTAGAAGCCCCCAGTCCCTTGCTTCCCGAGGATAGGCATTGGCTATCTTCTGCAGGGCCAAAGAAAAAGAAAGGAAAAGTTAAACGCCGAGTGACCTCATGTGGCTGACTCCAACTCGTATGTCGTTGGCCACAAGAAGCGAGGAAACGAGGAGGTGACGAGAGAATAGAGACTGTTGCTTCTTTTGATGGTGCGCGTGCGCGGGGTTGAGGCGGGGTTGAGGCGGGGTTGACGCAGGATTGGGGCGTGGTATTGTCGTGGTAGAAAGTGGGGTGTATCATGGACTTAGTATGCACATACAACGTTCCCAGAACCTTGAAAGTTCAAGCTGGTTGTCGCAAGTCGGCATCTCGCTGGCCGTGAGAACCCTGGGATTCAAGCGCTGCCGCAGAAGGCTGTCACTCCAACGCCAAAACCAAGTACATACATAAATTCTCTTCTGAGGCAGCCTCGAACGTCTGCCAAATTGGCTTCCAGACGCCTCCTGTATGCCTCTGCGTGAATTAATAACAAAGACAAATCCGCAGAGTGGCGTTCCTCTTCCCCAAGGCGAAATCCTGCAAGCAAATTCGAGTAAGGGTCGCGAACACACCAAGTACTGGGGTGAGGATGTTCATGATGGTGTTGCTTCTTCGCGCTCTAGGCTGGTACCACTAGCGCGCCTCTGGCGAGTGACAACACAAGAGCAAGCAATTTCTGAGTACGTACATACCAAGTCCGAGGTAAGTAAGCAAGTGCCGACTCCCAGACACAAGCGTAACACCACATCCTTACCCGCGTAGCACCAGACGATCCCCCTTCAAACCCCAAAGCCTATTTCCCATTCTTCACCTGTTGACCTGATGCGGGTGCCTCTCCACCGCAATCCCTCAAGTAAAGTATGCATGTATGCGTGGTAATGAATGATGCTCCCTCTCTCGTTTATGGTCCTTATGCAATCGCCGGAGGAACATGCATAAGCCGCTATGCTCAGGGACCGTTTCTGTGTACCCATGTCTACCCACGCATAAACTTCAGCGGCATCTTTAGGTATGCTACCCCGCCAGTTTCTCTATACGTGACTTGTGTTGGTAAAAGAAGCACGTATCCTTCAATCGTTTGATCCCATGTGTCCAAAATAAGTATTAGCATGCGAGAGAAGCTAGCAGACGTGGAAAGTGCACTCTTTAACCCAGCGGAACAAAGAAAAAACCAAAAAATATTTGCACGAGAAAAAAGAGCCTGCGAAGCACTTGCGGCGTACCAGGGGATCGGCAGGTGCTGATCGGCTCGTGTAACAGCGAATCTGACTGTCGGGTTAAGCGAAAAAGCAAATCGATCGGAAGGCAGGGAGAACATGTGATTGGCTGTACCGATCGGCTGTACGTCAGATATCATTTCCCTCTCTTTAGCAACCTTGGAATGAGGCTTTTCGGTTTGAGGAACGCTTGGGATTGTGCATCTTGAAAAGCAGAAGACAGCTGAGGAGCAATTAGGATAAAGATAGCATGGCAATTGCACGATGGAGCTTGCAATGCCACTCCTCCTGTATTCCAGTGCAGTGAGGAGGAATGACGCCTGTTCCCGGCATGAAAAGGCGTAAAGAACAAACGTCGCCTTTGACACCTACTATCAAACACACGGCACACCCGTTGCCATCAACATTAATTAGTGTGCAGCTTGCGTATAGTTAATAAACTTATAACAGCTTGGGGATAGAGGACTAACATCGCTCTAGGGATGCAAGGAGTGTTGAGCATGTAATATTTCAAGGTTTGGATATTGGAGAGTCGAATACAAGACGAACGCCGGCTTGTCGATTTAGTCTGACGTTAGACGAGGGAAGGTAGCATTTACCTAGATCTCCACCATCTTTCATTCCTTTCATATGATAGAGACATTATAAGCATAGCGCGTGAATTGAGAGCTTCTGATGTCCCCGTGACAACTGAGAATTATTATAATTCGTACCGTCTGTGTGGATCAACATAAAGTAGCTTTTGAAGATCCACCGCTGTCAATCTAAGACAATACATATGGTCCATGTTGTGGGGACGCAACTCACGGGGGTATCACAGAAAAAACAAGCGAACGTAACCAATTGACGAAAATGAGAAAGCACCATAGAGTTACCGCCGACACCGCATCGAAAACAGAGCCCTAGATTCTCCGGCTCACGGTTGGGAATGGCTTGAGGGATATGGCGCTTCGGCGCTAGTTGTGTTGACAAGGAAGGAGCAAGGAAGTAATGATAATAGTTGCACTTTCAAGGATAGGCGGCACGAAATTCTCGGTGTCAAGGAGACAATTATACGCCGTGCATACCGAACTGTAGACCATGTCAGCAAGTAAGAAAACCTGAAACCAATGTCAAGAGCTCCAATTCGAAAAGCAGTAGCATCCAAGGAATCCCTAATAGTAAGCGAGCCTATAGGAAACGGCGTGTCAGGTCTCTGCCGACAGCTGCAGGCTGCCGCAACCTTCCTACTGCAAGTCCGCGAGTGGTAGTATTAGAGAGCTCTGACGGACGGCAAGGTGACACAGACGTTGACAAAGCGGACCTGAAATCATGCCTTTAGCTCCCCCTACAAGGAGATGGGTCTAGGGGAGGTCGGAAGCGCCGGAGTTCACACACATACCAATGACTGCTTTCTGGCCTACCGGTTCCCGGGAATCTACTTAGTACCTGTATATGCACATAGCTCGAGAGACGCACGTATAAGACGCTTGTATCCTCAAGGCATTGCGATTAGCAGAGCACCTCAGAAGAGGAGAAAGAACGTATACGAGCATTGACGACACGCCCACCGATCCTCACAGCTGTTAGAACTTCAATTGCTTCACCGAATCTGGCTACACGAAAACACCATCGGAATCAACTTGAGCAATCTTTCACGCGCCTTTTCGGTGTTATTTGGCAACTTTGACTTTGGGGTGAGCTTGGGGTTAATGCAAGAACCCGTTGGCCTGCCTCTAGGCTCAAGCCGAACGGCCGGAAGTAACATCCAAAAGAAGACTGTATACTGATTGAGTTGTTTATCAACTTGACGCTGGGTTCAATTTCAAGCAAACAGCCAGAGCACGATACCGCAGTGCAAATATCACTACCGCCCTATTCGAGCTTTAGACAGCACAGCTAGCTCTTAAGTAAAGCTGCTTGTTCGCCGGAATTCTGCATTGACACCGCAATTATTAGTAAATACGCCGACGCACCAGTGCCTGGAGTCTTGGACCGCCATCTCCTCTCTCAGACAGAAGCCGTCTGGACTCTGCTTGGGTGTGATCCCAACGACTGTGCCATTCCCGAGATCTGAGGGTATCCGAGAAGCTGGTTGAACCGAGATTTTCGATAGTGGAGGGGTGCCCAAGTAAACACAGTCCCTGCAAACCCTCCCGTGCCCCACTGCCCCTCCTCCCCACCACACGGTCAACAATAACAGCCACACGGGGACGATTCCTAAAGAATCAATTAGCTAAAAGTTCAACCCCAGTGACGTACCACCCTACCGACGAAAAGGGTTCTTGTGCTCCCGTCTTTAAATATCTTAACTTCCTCCTTCCGTCCTCCTTCTTCACTTTCATTTCTTCACTTCGCACCAGCACTCATCTCTTCAGCTTCAACTGCAGCCTTCATCCCCAATAGTTAGCACTTCTTCCTATCTTCTTTAATCTTCGTCACAACCTCCTTTTCTTTCGAGATTTGTCCGTCTCATTTGTAACCGGTTTGAACCTTTGTCCCACACTATCGAGTTAGTTTCGTGTCTCACAAGGTACAACCCACTGCTAACCATTGATCTACCTAATGTGACCAACTTTCTGACAATCATTTGTATTGTAGGACGACCTTCGTAATGTCGGGATCACCAACTCCAGCGGGACCTCGAGTCACAGTTACGGATCACTCTCGTCGTCATAGCGTTTCATCAACTGGAAACAAGTCGAATGATAGTCCGATCAACGCTTTCCCAGGTTTGCAACGCTCTTCATCATGCATCTCCGTTGTTACTTCGAGACCATCTTCACGCGGAGGTGGTGGAGTCTCGATTGTGACTACCGCGGAGGTCCCAGCAAATCGTCGTAACCTTGCACCAATTCCCGAGCGTTCCGAATCACCTACGAAACGATACTTCAGCTTCCGAACAAACCCTTTCAGAGAGTCGCCATACCTTTCCTTCGGTGCGAATCGTCTTGACCATTCCAAGAATAGCTTCATCGACATCTTCAAGTCCAAGCTGGGTCTCAACACCAAGCTCAACTATGGCCGGGATAAAACATTTGAAAAGATCTGCTTTGAACTTGCTAGAGCAGACAATTCTGAGGTTGGTTCCGAGGCCTGCCAGATCTTTGAACCAGTCGACCTTACCTTGAAGATCAACACCATTGGAAAGAGCTACAATCTCGTCCTTCCTCCTGCCATGAACGTGGCTGGTTTGGGTGATGAAGAAGAACAAGGCAAAGGTGGAACATGTGATCAATTCATTGGTATTCTTCCGCCATCTTGTCGAAAAGTTTCGGAAAAGGCTTCTCCTCTTGGCCTGGTTCCTAAGCTTCTACCATATGGTATCATCAGCAAGGAAGCTCGCTATGTTGGAAGCTGTTTTTGGATCTGGTTATGCATAGTTGATGGTAAGTTTTTCCTGCTTTAGAAGTTGCATAAACAACCGCTAATAGTTATTAGATCTTACTGAAAATCTTGTCGGCAAAGAGTGGGAGGACACTGGTACGTTACCTCTAACTTATTTCGTGCATATCATGATGTTAATTTTACCAGAGGCCGATTTATTCCTGGCGTTTTCCAAGAACACCGACGAATCTCTGTTCAATAATAAGGATAACGATGCCATCAGAGTCTCCATAGCACTTCGCAACGTCATCCATTCCACTAATATTTGTACCGGAATTGTCGACTCAAGCAAAGAGGCCCCTTGGAGGATTGCATTTATGGAGGCAGTGTCAGAGATTCTTGTGGGGTTTCGAGAGGAAAGACCACTGCTGGACGGAAAAAAAATCGCAATGTTCGATTGGATGAGGCTTAGAGCAATAACCATATCCGGTTAGTATCCTTCCTCACCATATCATTGGTTCAAACTAAAATTACCATAGTCCGCCCATTCTTGATCTTAGCCCGCGCTGATCTCGGTCTCATCCCAACTGTTTCAATCCTGGGAAACCCTTTGGATATATCTTACCACCATGTTATAGGAAATCTTGACGACTCCAAGATTTCATCTTTGAGGAAGGTGGAATGTATGCTCGAACTGATTATGGGCCTACAAAATGACATTCTTGGTAAGATTTGACACAATTTTCCTATCATATTGATATTTTACTTACCTCTGCATAGGTTGGGAGAAAGACTTCAGACAAGAGAATCCCTTGTCAGCCATTCAGGTCCTCATTCAACATGGTGCCAAGCAAAACACGGCTATGAACAGAGTCGTCAATGCCCACAATGAGCTTGTACGCCGGTGCATTCAGCATGCACAGCTAGTTTGCGACGACCCCGAAGAAGTTTTGCAAAAGCTCGACTATGATGGCGTCGGATCCGGAACATCTAAAGCAAGGATTTCCCCGACTCGTCCTTCGGTTTTTAATATCTTCCGTCAGCCAGCCGCCATTGAACCGAAAAAGGCAAATAAGGATAACATCATTAAATATGTGCAACTTGTCCTGGGATTTGCGAACGGAATGGCCAATTGGATGGCCGTCTCTAAACGCTATGCCTCTTGAATCGACCTCTCTCCTTTTTTCAGTTTCTCCCTTTTGTTTGCTTTGATGTCTCCTTTTTTCTTCTTCGGAAGTTTGATCCATATACAAATTTCGCTACTTGCTCTTGAAAGCTTACGCCTTTTTTTTCTTGTCAATACTTGTTGGAGGAGGATGAGCGTTCTTACGAGATTTATGATACCATGAGAACAATATAACGATGATGATTCTCAAACTACCTTCATTACATATGATGTGATCTGTGCTACTTCTGTCGCCACTGCTGGTGGAATCCATGGGAGTAAAAATAGGCTTTAAACAAGTTGATATATCTTTATTTCCAGACCAAATCGACGGGTTTGAAACCAATTCTGGCCGATGCAAATGTATGCAGAGATTCCGAAAGTGGTCTTTGAATATGAGTCCTAAATACTTCTCCTCCCGACACGTTAGGTGTCGAGCTTGTGTGTTATTTCTTTCATCAATCAGTCGCCATCTCTTTTGCGTGACGTGATGTCGTTTGGCGATTGTTGCAAGACCAATCGCTCGTATCTGGCGGTATCTCTAAGGGACTCATACTATCCGCATTCCGAGAAGTCGTCTCTCCACAGATGGATGCCATCAACGAGTGGCCTAGCTTTCCCAGGTCTAAGCTCCTTCCGAAATAGATGGGCGAAAGCTTAGGCTCATTGGTATGAGTTGGTTTGAGCTGGACTAAGCCCAGATTTATCTGAAGAGTTGAGACACAGGAATTCCGAAGCAGAGTTTTCTAAACAGTGCCCCTGCATCACCGAGGACAGATATCAAGACGGCCAATTCAAAGCTAATCATTTGGATTCCACAGGCGTGGCTTGCTCCAACTTTATCATTTTGTAGGCCGATGATAGTTCGAACATACATTCCACCTTCCTCAGAGACAAAACTTTAGCGTCATCAAGATGTTCAATAATGTGATGGCTGGAGGGATTCAAGTAAAGTAGCGCAAGCCCATAAGAATATGAAGCATACATCCCGCCTTCCTGCGTGAGGATACCTTTGGACGTTCGTGATAATGCGAGGGATCCAAAGGGTTTCCAAAGATTGAGACAGTTGATGTGAGACCAAGATCAGCACGGGCTAGGATGAGGAAGGGGTTGAAAAAAAGGAATCGACTCATGCTCACGGCCATCCAACTCGTCATTTTCTTCGGTGGAGTTGTCGGTTAAAGCTTGGGGCGGATATAGTTGGTAAGTGGAGGCGAGCCCAAGAGACATAGCGTTTACTGACTGCCATTCAGTTGGCCTTCTGTTGGCAAAGCTAAGGATTAGTTGAACATATTTGATTATTTTGTCCTTATTAGCATTTTTCGGTTCATTAGCGATGGAGCTAAACATATCTAACAATGTTGTCTAATCTATCTTCCCCGTTAATCGAGGGTCTAGTGGAGGTACAAGGGAGGGGGGAAGACTTCTTGGGTATCCAAGTGAGTTAGGCGGTCAGTTCACTCGCCTGATGCTCCCCTGCGAGTGCTTGTTTGGTGAGTTCGTGGGCAGCCTTCTCCCCTGCGAGTGCCTCGTTGGTCTGTTGATGAGCTTCCTGTTCCGCCGCCAGTGCGTTGGTGGTTTACTGATGCTTTTTGAGCAAATCTGCGAGGGAATACTGTGTAATATGGTGCACTTTCATAGCGTTTATTGGCTGTCATCTAATTCACTATTCCATTGGTAAACCTAAGGATCAGTGGATCATATTTCGTGATGTTCTCTTTATTGGCTTTCTCGGTTCATTGGGGTTCCATTCGGGAACCCAGATGTCAGCTTGATATATCGGATGATGTTGCCTTCTCTGGTTCGTTGATGGTGGGACCCTGGCGGAAGATGCTGAAAATTGAGGGACCTATCATCACACTATGACGATGACGGCTTCTGGTGCTTGAAAGCAACGAAGCTCCGAACCAGATCAAAGATCCAGATGGCACCTTCCGGGTTTTCCTTCTTCCTTCGGAAGTCGACACTGTACTCGCTCACGAGCAAAGTTATCCAGGGCGGTCCTCGAGATTAATTGCTAAATAGGTACCGAATGAGCTATAAAAATGCTGTAAAAAGGGTTCTGTAATTCCTTCCTCTAAGATACCCTTCCGGAAGGAAGCTCCTCTCCAGCCAGGAAGGAGATCCTCCAAATATTGGAGTTCTTTGGCAGCAACGAACCCAAGCAGCCTCGATCTGGAGGCATGGGTCAGCCAAGGTCGATTCCAGAATAGCCCGTGAGCAACCCTATTAATGATCGCGAGAAAAATGTTAGAATAGATAGAACCACTTGCAGTTGCCCGAAATACGGCCACGACTAACCTCTTCGGACAATGTGTCCGTCAGCGGCGATCACATCCCACAGCCACTAAGGCTCCTCGGTGACCTCCCAATTCTCGTGAACCCAGTCCTCGAGGCGAGGGTGGTCACATCCATTAGTGTTAGAGAAAGTCTATTCGTCTCGAGGGACACCACGAGAGATAGAACTGATCAAGTTCCCGGACTGCATTTCTCGTCAGCTTCCAATTCCAATAGTTAGAGAAAAGAAGCGGGAGAGAAAGACCTTGGACGCTTCACCGAGAAACAGGAAGGATGGACGGCTTCGAACAACTCTGAGTGACCTCACAAACTGTCAATGACTAGGCAAGTATACTGCCGAACACGGTATGTTCCCAAGTTCAAAGCGCGAGTCTAGGTATGAATCCAGTGAGATGCAGTGTGATACTAAGGAGAACTAATAAAACCAACCTGCCAAGAAATTCACGAGAAGTGTTCGTACCTGTCGTCGATGAAGGTGTCAGCAACCGTGCTAACAATCTCGCGACATAAGCGGCAAAAAGGTGCAGGAACGAGACAGGTCAACATTGAACTTACTGAATGCTGCCACAGGTGGGCGTTGTGGAAAGTGGAAGTGGTTGTTGGAAGCAGCAGGGAAGAAGAAGCGGCGTAAAATACTGACAATTAAAATAAGGGCAGAAAGGAAAGATACTCTAGGAGACAAAGGAGAAAAGAAGGAAGAGGGAACAGGTGGCGGGGATCGGCTGGATACTTATGTAGCACAGTTGTCGACCCAAGCTTCCGGAAACTTGCAGACACTATGGTTATAAACACCAGCTAATGTACAGGAAACACGTCACAATTCCGCCGAGATTTTCCCAGAGTTGAGGGCTTGAAGTCTGAACTCTCGGCGTGGGAATGGCCCTGTCATATGGGACGCGGGATACAGGTGCGGGTGGGTACGTATTGGATATAAGGGGCGGGTTGGTTATCGGAAGGCTACGGCATATAGGACAGAGTTTGATATGAGAAGCGGAGGCTTTGGTCATGCGTCCCATGTGGTGAGTTCGGCTCATATCTGACTACAGCGCTGATTAAATGGCCTATGGAGCATAGGGGTGCGGGTGATCTTTTTTCCTCTTCGCTCGAGGCCCGGCCAATTACTCTGGATTCTTTCACAAAACCGGCTCCTAGGAGAGCATTTTTAACGGTGCCGACTATTTAGATGGACTACCGGGATATCAATTGATCAATTCGATGGGACACTGAGGCAATAACAAGCCATCTTATGGGCCGACCGTTGATACGGCCGGACAGTATCGGGATCACGGAAGGGATATGTACATACTTCTTAAGTACCCATGTCGGGTTGGGATGTTGTCAATTGTGTGCTGAATTGATATCGTTTTACGTGCTTGAACCTTTAAATCGATGCTCTCAATTTGATATATCGACCTTAGGAGACTCTAGCCTACAAAGAATGCATAGTCCGAGATCTTCTCCAAGTGCATCGTTGAGTACGCCGTAAAACTCTAATTTTAGGTCAAATTCAAGCCAAACAAGTCTATAACATCCAAGGGCCCCGTGGTGTAATGGCTTGCATGCGTGGGGTATATTTGAGATTTACTTAACATATAAAGTTTACATCGAAAGTATATTTAGAGGTCACAGTTCGAATCTGTGCGGGGCCGTTTCTTTTTTTGTTGCTGCTGTGGACTGGGAGGGGGAATTAAGGTTTGAGTCTAAGGAGTGGAGCTACAATTAAGGCCTTAGTTCTCCCTGGACTTGAAGATGGGAGATTAAGCTTGGGGTGAGATGGCCAGGCAGAACTTGGATACTGGCGACGCTGCTAAGATATCTTGTTGGCGGATATGTGGTATCTTGTAGCTTCTAAGTTCTGATTCACTTTGTCGACACGTACACTGCGGTGGGCGTGGAAAGGAGAGAAAAGGAGAGACGAGAAAAGGAGAAAGCTAAAGACACGATGTCTACAATACTATACTAGAAATAGCAACCCACGTAACAGCTAAGCAATCACATGATGCCCGTTGATGATTTAGAGCAAAAGTCCGGCATTTCCGTCAACAAGCTTTCCATAGTCATATATGCACCTTGCGATAACTCACTCAGTAGAAAAACGATATTAGACATCCTATAATTCGACGGCCTCTCGACGGCGGGCTTGGCGAATTGCTTCAAAAGAAGCTTGAGATTTCCGATTAGCTACAAGTGAGAGAGGAGTCGCCGTCCTGAATGAAAAATTTTCGGCATTAAATCGTGGAGGCGCTTTAGACTCAGGTATATATAAACGACGAGGAGCGGTTGGTTGGATAGGGCTGGAGTGCTGTTTGCTGTCTGTAGATAGAGTAGGTGATTTCAGGATTTACGCCGCAGCATACTGGTGTGATTCTACGACCTCACCCAACTATCCGGTATCTGCACCAGTACCTCAAACCTCAACTGTCACCAGTGAACACCACCCGTAACGCCAAAAACTAACTCAACGCCCACCATAACTACCACGTACCCTCGTCACCCGCCGCGTCAACTTATCGTCCCCCGAACTCTGCCTCTCTACTGAGGAATCAAAAAGAGGCGGGTATATCTCTATGGCGAAGTTAACATGCACAGGACGCAGAGTCGACTGTAGGGTTCAAGAGCAATTGATCGTGAAGTTGGTCGCTTTCGAGACCCAGAACATGATTAAAAGCTAAAACCCCGCGGCACAGAAACACACATAAATCTCGGATATCGCAAAGTAACGGCTACACGGAATGGGGGAGTAGGATCAAACGGGAGTGGGGCGCCCCGGTGACATGGTAAGATTGAGAGAAGTCCACTTCCACATCTTCCCCAGCAAAGCTGAAAGCTGACACAAGCCTACGGGATCCATTAGGGAACAGCCTTGAAGGGTAAGACCCTGAGGAGTCTCACCAGCCGGATGTCTAGAATATTACCATAATTGAAACTCATCCGCATCCCGATGTCCTTCGTCTTCGCTGCGGCTACACAGACGAATGTAGTGTCCATAGCTATCGCGAGTTTCAATAGGCTATACGGGAAGAGGAGGAGGAGAGTAGCGGCGGTGATCCGGAGGGTAAAATTAAAAATTTCGGTCATGATTAAGTTACGCAACACTATAATATCCAAGGCCCCGTGGTGTAGTGGTTTGCACGCTAGGGGTATATTTGAGATTTAACTTGCCATTTAAAGTTTGTATCTGAAGTATAATAAGAGGTCACAGTTCGAATCTGTGCGGGGCCGCTTCTTTTTGCTCACTTGCTGGGGGAATTAAGCTTTGAGGCGCTAGTTTTTTGTCCGCCACCTCAGCACTGGATGTGAACTATAGCAATAACGAACCATTTCCTTTGTTGCTGCTGTGAGGGGGGTTTGAGTGTAAGGTATAGAGTGAGGAGATTCGTACCACGTTCGAAGATGGGACCACGAAGGATAGGGTAAGTTGGGCGGAGGGATGTGCGGCTGTTTGTTTCGGTGAGTGATGTCGCTGTTGGTGAATGTAGATATTTGTACATATCCTCAATACATAAATGAGAGGAGTGGTTGGGTGCGTCAACGCTGAGGCGGAGTTAGAGTACTGTACACCCTCTTTTTTTGGGGAGGCACATTCCTCGCAATGATGGCTGCTGAGGCATACAACTTCACTCAACCATCAATGCCACCATCACACACTACACACTATACACATCACCAAGAACGCAACTCAACACCCACTACACGTTCCACGTGCCTTAGAGTCTTCGTCGCTCGCTTAGACAAAATACCATCTCCCCCGCTGGGAACAAATATCGAGAACTCAGATGTGTCGGTGAGGAAAGAGCAGTTATACTACTACGGCGAAGCTGACGTCCCAAAAGGTGAAATTGACGGGGGGTTTTGGTTGCGTGAGTAAGGAACCACAAGAAGCTACACCAGTGTACTGTGGTTGGACGCTTTTGAGGTATAGGACGCCATTAGAAATACAAGGTCTCTGCAGTCACAGAAACGTCTCGCTGTCTCGAATATTACGAACTAACTACTACATGGAATGACCAGGGATGGCAGAGCATGGCAGGATAATAACGAGCTCTACAGCGGTGGTGGCGCAGAGTTAATGGCAGAGATACGTATTCATCCTCCTCCTCCCATATGCAATTTTTACGCGGAATTCTACAGCCACGGATTCTAACTAAATCAACCAGTCATCCGTCAGACCCCCATCGGCGTTGACATGTCACGGTTGGGCTTCTACCTTCTTCACTACTTGGATGGATAGTCGTTAGAGAGCATGTCGATTGCAGCATGATTACAACTGTTATAGAGCATCATGAATTCCGCAGAGCCGTGCTTAAAAAAATGAAACATCGAATCTGTGACGCCGAGTATTACCAGTTATACTTTCAAAGCCGCCGCCCCACGCGTCCTAACCCGACCAATTGTCGCACTAAACGAAAAGGGCTCGAGTAGGGCAACATACAATGCCTCACGTCTATAAAATTCTATCTTTATTTTACTCCCAAAGAAGTCATAGTGCGTCGAATGTCTCTACCCCATCGTGAACCCCTACAGTGTTAGAGTACAGCCCTAACACTCCACCTCGATCAAGAGTCCACAAGCTCTAGCGTTAGCGGCGCACGAAAGTCTAATTTCGCATTATAGATATGTCGCATAGGTACAATAACATCTAAGGGCCCCGTGGTGTAGTGGTTGCACGCTAGGGGTATATTTGAGATTTACTTGCTATTTAGAGTTTGATCTGAAGTATTTGTGGTCACAGTTCGAATTTGTGCGAGGCCACTTCTGTTTGTTTAGTCGTTTAGTGGGTGACTAGATCTCCGAAGATTAAGGTATGGACCACCTCTTCAGTACTTTATGTGAGTCACAGTCTTCCAGGCCTTTGACTAAGTAATCGAGCACCCCATTACCACACCTTTACTGACTTGTCGGTCACATACCTATCAGACCGCCTCCCTTTTAGAGTTATGAATATTACACCAGTAGAACGATTTTTTACGGGATCAGGCACATCAACCATCGTGTATTGAGGTTCAACTTTAGAAGGGTGCTTTTCAGCATGGGTTAGGAAGTTCTACGAGGTAGCGCACAGGAACCACCACCAGTTCACACATACGGGACTCAGGAACGAATAGGGACGTTAGCTGCAGAATATCCACCCGCCCGGGATCCCTTCTCCCACTATGAACTCTAATTTCCGATCATTATTCATATAAGGACACGACATGTGTCTTTTTCGATTCTGATTGGTCGTAATTCTGTAGCTGAGTGGCTGATTGTGGCAAGTACCTACCACTTAAACTCAGATCCCAAATGACTTGCCCTTTTAAATCTATGAGTTTGGCTCTGATTACAAAGTGTCCTATACAAAATATGTGGATAACTATGTCCTCTCACCTCCAAGTCTTAGATTTATGATATCTCTTATATTGAGTCAGAAATTGTGAATCAACAGTAT
>Ga0307515_10000794_pt1 | contig 72827 bp, 67 predicted proteins | sample 17_EM_MG_FD_194513 | JGI IMG/M metagenome (GOLD analysis project Ga0307515, IMG submission 194513) | Populus trichocarpa ectomycorrhiza microbial communities from riparian zone in the Pacific Northwest, United States - 17_EM | ecosystem: Host-associated > Plants > Roots > Unclassified | place... | reverse complement strand
AAACCCCTGATGGTATCTGGAATAAATGCCCTAATTGTAAGAAACCTTTACACTATTCTGAGCAGGTTGAAAATCAATATGTTTGCCATTACTGTGGCTTTCACCTGCGCATAGGTTCAAAAGAGTACTTTTCTGTTTTGTTTGATAATAACGAGTTCACCGAGTTATTTGCTGATTTAACATCGGGCGACCCCTTACATTTCGAGGATACTAAAAAATATACCGATAGGCTGACAGAAACCCAGGCAAAAACCGGTTTAAAGGATGCTATACGTGCGGCTGTTGGTAAAATTGACGGGCAAGACATAGTAATTGCCTGTATGGATTTTAATTTTATAGGTGGTTCGATGGGTTCTGTAGTAGGCGAAAAGATTGCCCGCTCGATAGATCATAGCATAGCCAACAAAATCCCTTTCCTGATGATATCCAAATCTGGTGGCGCAAGGATGATGGAAGCCGCGTTTTCATTAATGCAGATGGCCAAAACATCGGCTAAGCTGGCTTTATTATCGCAGGCTAAAATACCTTATATATCTTTGTTAACCGATCCCACAACAGGTGGTGTTACTGCATCATATGCTATGTTGGGCGACATCAACATTGCCGAGCCTGGTTCATTGATAGGCTTTGCCGGCCCAAGGGTTATTAAAGAAACTATCAAAAAGGATTTGCCTAAAGGATTCCAGACTGCTGAGTTTGTTCAGGAACATGGCTTCCTTGATTTTATAGTTGACCGCAGGGAAATGAAAGAGAAACTGGCATCGTTTTTAAAAATGATGAAAAACTAAGTTTCTTTAATTCGATATAAAAACAAAGGCTACCCGTTTTGGGTGGCCTTTGTTTTTGTTGCCAAAATTATTTTGTTATACAGCCCGATAGTGCACCGGCTCCTGGTATATCACGATCGGGAAGATCTGCAAAGCTGCCGTCTTCATGCAAAACTTTCAGATTTTTTCTGTTGGGGCCATTCCTTTCAAGCGTATGGTTACCCGCAGTCATACTCACATTTGGGTTAGCCCCTCTCATCCACACGTTATTACCCTGGTTCTGGTTTAGTTCTCCATACTTTCTCATGATCTTATCCTCCTCGATATTTGGTTTAATACATTGGTTCAAAAAATACTCATAGGTATTGATTCATAACTATGAATTGAGTCGGTGATAAGTCTAGGCATCCTTATTATAAGTGGAATTTTAGGCCGTAGTCATAAACCTATATTCATATCAACTCATTATTGTACTTTTTATTATCCCGAAAAGCGCAAGGCAACACAATTGTTGCTATGGCTCAACAGGCAACTCATGACCGGTATTTTAACAATGTTATTCCACTTTATTATCTCAGGAAATTTTCAACTTAGGATAAACAAAAGTTTAACCCATTATTAGAAGAAATGATAACAAAGAAGAGGCTGGCCGGTACGGATAGCCCCCTCTTATTTTCAAGCAGCGAGTTTTATTTGGTTATTGACACCAACTATTTGCAGATGCCGGATTATAATATATAATAATTAATAAACCTAATAAGACATCGCATTGTTTTCGAATTAAGAAAATAATTTTCTATACAGAGGCACAGGTATGCAGATTTAGATGTACAGATGAAAGATTAGTAGCACTAAAAAAATACTAAAAGAGCATTATCTCGTTGCGAGGTTAGCGCGGCAATAGCGGACTTCAATTTTTCTGTCATCCTGACGAAAGGAAGGATCTGTCAGCAGTGCATGACCGTTAGAAAAGTTCGCTAATAGATCCTTCCTTCGTCAGGATGACAGTTTTTATTTTACACGTCATTGCCTTTTCGAAATCCACGGACTTACTACCTATATAACATGTCAGTGAGGAGTTTACGCGCTCACCAAACAAAGCTCTTTTACCTTGGCTACCGTAAAATCAACTTCGTCTTTGGTGTTGTATTTGGAGAAGGAGAACCTTACAGATGGCCTTGAGGAGCTTGCACCTATCGAGGTGAGCACGTGTGAGCCAATATCGGTACCGGAACTGCAAGCGCTGCCACCCGATGCTGATATTCCGCTGATATCTAAATTAAATAACAACATATCGGCCATTTCCATTTCAGGGAAGGCAACATTAAGTACCGTGTACAGGCTTTTTTGAGGGTCGGTTTCGCCGTTGAAGTTAACGCCAGGGATCTCGCTGGTTAGTTTACCCAACATGTATGATTTTAAACCCTGGATATGTGCCTGGTGTTGTTCCATTTCGGCATAAGCCAGTTCCAATGCTTTGGCCAGGCCTACTATACCGTAAATATTTTCGGTACCGCCGCGCATATTGCGTTCCTGCGAGCCGCCATATATTAAGGGCTTTATTTTAATGCGGTGGTTAATGTGTAAAAAACCTACACCTTTAGGGCCATGCAGCTTATGACCGGCGCAAACCAAAAAATGAGTTTTAAGCTTACTCAGGTCATGTTGATAATGCCCCATTGTTTGTACCGTATCGCAATGATAAACAGCATTATAAGCCTCGCAAAGGTCGCCAATGCGGTTCATATCCGATAGGGTGCCTATCTCGTTATTGGCATGCATAATAGATACAAAACTCCTGGCATTATCTTTTAATAAAGTCTCCAGGTGATCGTAATCTACATTGCCTTTACTGTCAATATTAACAAAGCTTAATTTGATGATACCCGATTTTTCCATAGCCTCAAGTGTATGCAATACGGCATGGTGCTCAATATGGCTGGTTATGGCGTGGGTAATATTATGATCGATAATGCCGCAACGGATAGCTGTATTATCCGCCTCGGTGCCGCTTGATGTAAAAAATATTTCGGCAGGCGAAGTATGCAACAAACCGGCGATAGTTTTGCGCGATCTTTCGATTAGCGTGCGTGCCTCCCTCCCATGTGAATGAATTGAAGATGGATTGCCATAATGGTTTTCCATCACTTTATACATTTCTTTTAAAACTTCAGGGTCAAGCGGCGTAGTAGCAGCATTATCAAAATAAACACGCATCGTTATAGTAATTATTGATTTATTGAATTACTGAATTAGTGATTTGAAGAGCAAACTCAACAATTCATCAATTCAATCCTTCAACAAATGGGTCAGTTAACTTGTAAAAACTCTTAATTGAATTATGGATTTGATTATTTGTTATCTTCTAACTCAATAATTCACTAAATCAATAATTCAATAATTAATTCAAAATTTCTTTAATATCCGCGATTATCTTATTTGCCAACCCGTTTGCAACCGTTTCTGAATTGCCTTCGGAGTAAATGCGAATAATCGGTTCAGTATTTGAACGACGCAAATGTACCCATTCTTTATCAAATTCTATTTTCAAACCGTCAATTGTTGAGTGCGGTTGTTTCATATATTTTTCTTCCACCCTGGTCAAAAGGGCATCAATGTCCATTTCCGGGGTTAAAGTGATCTTATTCTTCGAAATAAAATAACCGGGATATGACCGTCGCAGGTTTGAAACCGATTGGCCGTATTTGGCCAGGTGGGTTAAAAACAAGGCGATACCAACTAAAGCATCGCGGCCGTAATGTATTTCGGGGTAAATAATGCCACCATTGCCTTCGCCACCAATAACGGCATTAACCGCTTTCATTTTGTTAACCACGTTCACCTCGCCTACTGCCGAAGCGTGGTATTCGCCGCCGGCCTTCTCAGTAACATCGCGTAAAGCACGGGTTGACGACAGGTTGGATACCGTATTACCCAAATTATTCTGCAGCACATAATCGGCCACTGCAACCAGCGTATATTCCTCGCCAAACATGTTGCCATCCTCGCAAACAAAGCAAAGACGGTCAACATCCGGGTCAACGGCTATGCCCAAGTGGGCGCGTTGATTTAACACCTCTTTTGATAATGCTGTGAGGTTTTCCGGCAACGGTTCCGGGTTATGCGGAAAATTGCCGTCAGGCTCGCAATACAATTCATGAACGGTTTTAACACCCAGTGCTTTCAATAAAGCCGGCACAAAAATGCCACCTGTTGAATTTACGCAATCAATTACGATACTAAAATCGGCTTTTTTTATAGCTTCTACATCAACCAGCGGCAATGCCAGTACAAGGTCGATATGTTTTTGCAGCCAGCTATCATCCTGGATAACCTTACCAAGGTCGTTTACGTCGGCGTAGTTAAAATCGCTGTTTTCGGCAATTTCCAGTACTTCTTTACCATCGGCATCACTTATAAATTCGCCATCGGCATTAAGCAGTTTAAGCGCATTCCATTGTTTTGGGTTATGACTTGCGGTTAAGATGATACCGCCTGCGGCTTGCTCGCCGGTAACGGCAACTTCAACAGTTGGCGTGGTTGATAGGCCAAGGTCAATTACATCTATGCCCAAACCCTGCAATGTGCCAATAACCAGGTTATTCACCATGGTGCCCGAAATGCGGGCATCGCGGCCTATCACAATTTTTTTAATCCCCGATTTTTTGACGGCCCAGGCACCATAAGCCGACGTAAATTTTACAATATCCAGCGGTGTTAAACCGTCGCCGGCGGCACCACCAATGGTACCGCGTATCCCCGAAATAGATTTTATAAGTGTCAAAATTGTTTTTGTTTTTGTTGGACAAAAGTAAAATATTTAAACGATAGGCTTGTACAATTTATATTTTTCTGCAAACGTTTGCTCAGTAAAAAACGCCTCAAACAACTTCAAAAAGCTGCTTTATAACTACTTCCTTTTTTACCAAGTATAACGCTGCTTAGGTTTTATCCGTATCTGACCGGTAAACCGTGTGTCTTTTATCTGTAATTAGCCTCCTGTTATAAAACTTGTTTAAAGTATTTGATAACTTTGGGCTTTACCATAAAATTCATCAATGCCTGATTACATCTTACAACTCGACCGGCATTTATTTTATTTCATTAACCACGACCTGACCAACCCGTTTTTTGATGTGGTGATGCCCTGGTTCCGCAATCCTAAATTCTGGATCCCGTTGTATATTTTCATAATTGTTTTCTCTTTATGGCGATATAAAAAGGTGGGCGCTATTATCATTATCCTGTTGGCGACAACAGCGGGCTTTGCCGATTTTACGAGCGCTACCCTCATCAAGCACCAGGTACAAAGGCTTCGCCCCTGCCGCGATGCGGTAGTTAGTTTAACTGATATTAACCGGATTCCATGCGGAACGGGTTACAGCTTCCCGTCAACCCATGCAACAGATCATTTTGCCATGGCTATATTTTTATGCCTTGTTTTTGGTAAAAAGTGGCGCTGGGTGTGGTTTTGGGCTATATTTTGGGCCGCGCTGGTATCATTTGCGCAAGTTTACGTGGGAGTGCATTTTCCTGTTGATGTAATTTGCGGGGCCATTTACGGCTCGCTTATAGGATTGCTGTTTGCCTATATTTTCAAAAAAATACAACCCGCCTTTTAATGGAGACCTGGAAAGTTTTACTGTTGTTTTTAAGCGCCTCATGCGGCGGCTTGTCTGTTTTTTTATTCAAGGGCAATAATCATAAAATGCTCAAACTGGTGCTTTCGTTCAGCGGGGCATACCTGTTTGGCATAACCGTTTTGCATTTAATCCCCGATGCTTACCACGGCAATGATAATTATGTAGGCGTATTTATCCTTGCCGGTTTCCTTTTCCAGATTGTTTTAGAACTATTTTCGGACGGTATTGAGCACGGCCACATGCACAAGCATCAGCACGACCACGACCTGGTTGTTTTTCCGGTGGGTATTATGGTAAGCCTTTGCCTGCATGCTTTTTTAGAAGGTATGCCGCTGGCGCAAGGCAACCAGGATCAGTTGGTTTATGGCATTGCGCTGCATCATATACCGGCGGCGTTTGCTTTGGGCACCGTGCTGCTTACCAACAAGCAAGGCCGTAACAAAACCGTGTTTTTCATTTTGTTATTTGCCGTAATGGCACCGGCCGGATACTTTTTTAGCAATACATTAAGCACCAGTAATATTGGTAACCTGCAGCATTACTTTAACCGGATAATGGGTATGGTAATTGGTATCTTCCTGCACATATCCACCACAATTTTGTTTGAATCAAGCGCCGATCATAAATTCAACTTACGAAAAATGGGGGCCGTTCTTTTGGGGGTCGCCATTGCGTTGGCTGGAAGCTCGCTCACCCATTAGCCCCCTAACCCCCTGAAGGGGGAACTTTTTGAATTTCTAATTTGTAACTATGGTTCCCCCTTCAGGGGGTTAGGGGGCATTAATTAATACTCTCTAACATCTTAATATACAATTCTATACCTTCTCTTATCTCATCTACGTATACAAACTCATCAGCAGTATGTGACCTTGCCGAATCGCCGGGGCCAACTTTGATGGATGGGATATCCAGCAGCGATTGGTCTGAAGTGGTCGGCGACCCATACGTTGTCCGGCCTAAAGCAATCCCGGCCTGCACAATAGCGTGCTCTTTGGGAATAGATGATGGTTTAAGGCGGATAGATCTTGGTTTTACATCGCAGCTTACATGCTGGCGGATGATTTCCAGAACCTCCTCGTTGCGGTATGCGTCTGTAACCCGCACATCAACAGTAAACACACAACTTGCCGGTACCACATTATGCTGCGAACCTGCGTTGATAATAGTAACCGACATTTTGATTGGTCCAAAAACTTCCGATTCTTTAGGGAATTTAAAACTGCGGAACCATTCAATATCGGTTAATGCTTTGTAGATGGCGTTCTCACCTTCTTCGCGGGCTGCGTGGCCGGCGCGGCCATGAGCAGTACAATCCAGCACCATTAAACCACGTTCGGCAATGGCCAGCTGCATCAGGGTGGGCTCTCCTACTATTCCGAAATCCAGTTTACCCAGTTCGGGGATGATCAGTTCAAGGCCATTTACACCCGAGATCTCCTCTTCGGCTGTGGTAGCCAGGCAAAAATTGTATTTTAGGTTTTCCCTGTCATGAAAATAAAGAAATACCGCTATCAGTGATACCAGGCAACCGCCGGCATCGTTACTGCCAAGGCCAAATAGTTTGCCGTCTTCAATCTTGGCATCATATGGGTCGCGTGTGTAACCCGAATTGGGTTTTACGGTATCGTGATGTGAGTTGAGTAGTATGGTTGGTTTTGCCGGATCAAAATGCCTGTTCCAGGCCCAGATGTTGTTAAGCTTGCGATGGGTGATTACGCCATGTTGTTGTAAAAACTCGTTGATCAGATCGGCTGTGCGGTCTTCTTCTTTGCTAAATGAGGGTATAGATATCAGTTGCTGCAATAATGTAATTGCCAACTGGTATAAATTGTTGCTATCGGCCATAGATGTCGGGATATTCCCGTGAATGTTATGCGGGCAAAATTAATAACTTTTTATGTAACGATCCTGATAAACGAATGGTATTAATATTCGCGCTTAATTTAAAATTGTAGTTTTGAAATTCAATCTATTTTATCCAAAACAATGAAAAAAACATCAATCTTATTTATCTTATTTTTAATGCTGACGGCAGGCAGGTCCTACGCCCAGCAAACCAGCATCTACAACAAAAACGGTTACAAACTTACCTTTACCAACTATGATAATACACTTGATACTGCACTGAAAACCAAACTGATAAACACATTTTATAAAGTATATCCTGAGCTGGCACATGCCTACAACAAAAAAACGTTGAAAGCGGTAACCATGATAATAGATACCAATTACAAAGGCGTTGCCGAAACTGCAAACGGCATTGTAACCATCAGCTCGCGGTGGATGCACCAACACCCCGAAGATATCGATGTGGTAACTCACGAAGTAATGCACATTGTACAGGATTATGGCCAAAGCACCGGCCCGGGCTGGTTAACAGAAGGTATTGCCGATTATGCCCGTTTTAAATTTGGAGTAAACAACCCAGCTGCCAACTGGTCGTTACCGGCTTACAAGGCCACTCAAAACTATGATAACAGTTATCGTGTTACTGCCCGTTTCCTGGCCTGGTTGGAAAAAAGCAAACCAGGCACAGTAAAAACTTTCGATGGCAAAATGCGCGACCATACATTTACCGACGATACCTGGAAGCAGCAAACCGGCAAAACGCTGGATGAGTTGTGGAAAGATTATTCAGAGAATCCAACTGTCTGAATCAGAATTTTCAGGATTTAAGAATGTACAGAATTTGTCGAATTAAGGAAATATTTGAATTTTAAGAGCCTAAAAACTCTGGAAATTCCTTAATTCGACAAATTCTGAATTAGAAATCATCTGCACATCTATAATCTGAAATCTGCACATCTAAATTTAATCCTCCTCCATCTTCGAATGTTTCCGGGTATCCCTCATGGTTATATAAAGTACCAGCGACAAGGCGATGCACACCGTTACATACCAATAAAACCACTGGGCATGATGCAGGGTTTTAAAGCCTAACGCAACATACTCGGCCGAGCCGCCAAATATAGAAACAGCTATAGCATACGGGAAACCAACACCAAGCGCCCGTATATTTGCGGGAAAAAGTTCGGCCTTTACAACAGCATTAATTGAGGTATATCCGCTTATAATAATAAGCGCTGCCAAAATAAGGCCGAACGCTATCCAGCCATCCTTTGTGCCGCCAAGCAATGTGAGTATCGGGATAGTTGTTATTGTACCTAAAACGCCAAAGCCAATCAACAATGGTTTGCGCCCTATACTATCGGATAGCAAGCCAAATAATGGCTGCAATAACATAAATACAAGCAAAGTAAGGCTTGAAATTAAGGTGGCTTCGGCCTTACTAAAACCCGATGTATCTACCAGGAATTTTTGCATATAAGTGGTGAAGGTATAAAACGCCAATGTACCGCCTGCTGTAAGGCCAATAACAGTTAGCACCGCTTTAGGGTGCTTTGCCAATTCGGTTATCGTGCCATGTGTATCGGCTTTGTCTTTTTCCTTTGAAAACGATGCCGACTCCTGTAAACTACGGCGCAGGTACATGGTAATTACAGCCAGGAAGGCCCCTATGCCAAAAGCGATACGCCAGCCCCAGTCATGTAACTGCTGTTCGGTTAAAAATATCCGTTGCAATAATATCAATAAACCCAGGGCAAGTAACTGGCCCATAATGAGGGTTACATACTGGAAGCTGGAATAAAAACCCCGGTGCTTACGGCCTGCCATTTCGCTTAAATAGGTGGCGCTTGTGCCATATTCGCCGCCAACGCTAATGCCTTGTATAACCCTGGCCAGTACCAATAGCAACGGCGCCGCTACTCCAATAGTTTGGTAGCCAGGGGTAATGGTAATAATAAGCGAGCCAAGGCTCATGAGCAGCACTGATGCAGTGAGGGCTTTTTTCCGGCCGTGCTTATCGGCATATGTACCCATTAGCCATCCCCCTATCGGGCGCATCAAAAAGCCGAGGGCAAAAACGCCCGCGGTATTTAATAACTGGGCTGTCTGATCGCCTTTTGGAAAAAAAGAACTGGAAAAATAAAGTGAAAATGCCGAGTATACATACCAATCATACCATTCAACCAAATTGCCCAATGAACCGCCAATAATTGATTTAATACGGCCACCGGTTGTTTTAGGTATAGATGATACGGTTGAGTCGGTCATAATTTTATTTAGATGTAGATTAAAACCTAAAAGTACTATAATCAAATTAGCGCGCAAAAAACTTAATCAACCTAATCCAACTAAATCAACTACTCACTATATTTAAAGCATGCTTTTCACCGAAGACTTTTTGCACTACGTATGGAAATTTCGCTTGTTTGACCGTTTAGATCTGCGAACTGAGGATGGCGAGGCACTGGAGATATTTTCTACCGGTGTTCACAATACCGATGCAGGGCCTGATTTTCACAACGCCCGGATTAAAATTGGTGAAACCCTTTGGGCTGGTAATGTGGAGGTGCACCTTTCGGCCTCCGACTGGCAAAAGCACGGGCACACTACCGACGATGCTTACAATAATGTGATCCTGCATGTAGTTTACAACAACGATTTACCTTTAAAACTAAGCAATGGGCGAACAGTACCTACGTTGCAGTTACAAGACCGGGTTCCGGCCGAATTATATGGCCGTTATCACCAGATGATATTCGGCAACCAAACTATCATACCATGCGAAGCCAGTATCGGCACAGTTGATGGTTTAATAATGCACAATTGGCTTACCCGTGTTTTGGTGGAACGGCTGGAGAAGAAATCGGCTGCTGTAATAGCCGCACTTGCCATTAACCGCGGCGACTGGGAAGAAACTTTTTACCAGTTTTTAGCAGCCAATTTTGGTTTTAAAACAAATGCGCTACCCTTTGAGTTACTGGCAAAATCGTTACCACAACTTACACTGGCCAAAAACAAAAATAACCCTATGCAAATTGAGGCGCTGATATTTGGGCAGGCAGGTTTTTTAGAGGGTGAACTGAGTGACGATTATCCTGTTAAGCTAAAAAAGGAGTATGATTACCTGCGAAAAAAATACGGTCTTAAACCAATAGAAAATCACTTATGGAAATTTATGCGCCTAAGGCCACCCAATTTTCCAACCATAAGGCTGGCGCAATTTGCCGCGCTTATAGTGAATGCTAACCATTTGTTTTCGAAGATATTGGAGATAAAGGATATCAATGCCTTACGAAACCTCTTTGCATCCATCAAAACAAACGAATACTGGGACAATCATTACCGGTTTAATGTCCCTTCAAAATCATCGCCCAAAGTTATGGGTGCTGCTTCGGTTGATATATTACTTATTAATACCCTGGCGTTATTCCTGTTTAGTTATGGCAAACATCACCAGCAACAATATTATATCAGCAGGGCTTTAAAGTTTTTAGAAAATTTACCGGCCGAAAAGAACAATATAACCGCAGATTTTGTTAACTTAGGGGTGAAAATTACAAACGCATTTGAATCGCAGGCACTGCTCGAACTAAAAAATAACTATTGTAATTACAAGAAATGCCTGCAATGTGGCGTTGGTAATAAAATATTAAAGCTCAGCTGACATGCTACAAAAAATATTAACTTTTTTTGAACGCCACTCCTTTGGCGTGTGTACCTATCTGGGAGAAAAATTTAACGTTTCGATAGCTAAAATTCGGCTGTTTTTTATTTACTCTTCATTTTTAGCCGTGGGTTTCCCGCTGATATTTTATTTCTTCGCCGGCATTGTACTTGACATTCGTAATTATGTAAAGCGCAACCATACCAGGGTTACAGATCTTTAAGATATCTGCAAGAAAACGTCTAAGCCCCGGTCATTATCATAAATTTAAAAGAAAATATTTCACCGCAGGAATAAACGGGGCCTACACCAAGGGCAAACGCATCTAAATAGTTAACGGCAAAAAGCTGTTATTAAATAATAGCTAACGGAATAAGCTTATGGCGTGGGGAAGATATGAGCATTAAGCGGTACCTTGTTTTTATTGCCTGATGCTGGTTAAATGATGGAGGCACTCAAGTGACTTGTATTGGCCAACACCAGGCACAAATATTTGGAAGTGCTTAAATTGCGCGATCATTTTAGTGTCAACCATGATAAAATATAAAATATTGATTATCAAATACTTGTAAATATTTTATTTGAAATGTGTTAAGTTATGTTAACCCAATTAGTTGCGTTTGCTCTGAGCCTACACCAACATACCGGTAATTACGGCATCCTGTAAATTGCGCACCTTAAACTTTGGTTTGTAACAGTAGTGTGCAAGTTGTTTTACCCAGGTGCTGTTGTAGCCAAATACCATTTTTATCATCCGTACACGGGTTGATCCTTTTGGATAGCCATATTTATACCAGGTAAATTTAGATTGGTCGATATTAAACTGATCGGTAAAATCGGCCAGGAACAGGTCTATTTCGATATCAAAAATATCCAGGTCGAGGTCGAGGCTGGTTTCAAGACAAAGGCTGCCTGGATCAACGCTGCGAATTTTATAGCGGCTGCAATAATCAACAATAAATTCTTTTAAAGGTGGTAGTATCTCTTCCATTAATTGAATAGTTTTGATCATGTTGGTTATAGGACGTTGTTTTAAAAACAAAGGTTGCATCATGGAGACCTCATTTTTGAAAAAAGGTTACCGAAATATTAAAAGAGTTATCAATCGCCCTTAACCCACTTTTTGATGGATAATTAACATGGTATTGTTATTATTGCAGTTCGTTTACTATAAACCATGAAATTAAAAGTTATAGCTTTTGATGCCGATGATACCCTTTGGGTTAATGAACCTTATTTTCAGAATACCGAAAAAAAGTTTTGCAGCCTTTTGGAGGATTTTTTGCCCGAACATGATATTTCAAAAGAGCTTTTTAAGGTAGAAGTTGATAACCTTCCTCTGTATGGTTATGGCATTAAGGGCTATATCCTGAGCATGATTGAAGCTGCGTTAAAAATATCCGACAGCAAAATAGGCGTAGACACCATTGATATTATTTTACAATATGGCAGGGAAATGTTAAATGAGCCTATTGAGCTGCTCGATGGCGTTGAACACGTATTATCTTCCCTGAAAACTGATTATCGCCTGGTTGTGGCTACAAAAGGCGACCTGCTTGACCAGGAACGCAAACTAAAAAAATCAGGGCTGGCGCATTATTTTCACCATATCGAGATCATGAGCGATAAAAAGGAAGATGATTATATTAAACTGATAAAACATCTTGATATCAATCCCGAAGAGTTTATGATGGTGGGTAATTCCCTTAAATCGGATGTGATGCCGGTGTTAAACATCGGAGGATATGCTATTCATATTCCATTCCATACCACCTGGGCCCATGAACACGTAGAGACAAGCTTAAGCCATGAAAAATTCATGCAGGCCGATAAACTTGCGGATATTTTAGCGTCGATACAGCGATGAAACAAAAATTAGATCTTGATACCTGGCCACGCAAGGAGCATTTTCTTTTTTTTAAGCAATTTGACGAGCCTTTTTATGGCGTTACCGTAGCTATGGATTGTACAGCGGCATATGCTTTTGCCAAAGAAAAAAAGGTATCATTCTTTTTGTACACCATATACCTTGCTTTAACCGCCGCACAAAAAACAAAGGAATTTACTTACCGTATTGAAGGCGATGAAGTGTACATACACGATCAGATTGATGGAGGATCAACCGTTGGGCGTGAAAATGGCACATTTGGCTTCGGGTCATTCCCATACTCACCGTCATTCGATGAATTTATGGTAACGGCGAATAAAGAGGTTGAAGAAGTCCAGAAAGCCAATGACCTGGTACGGTCGGATGCCACCAATATTATCCGATTTTCATCATTACCCTGGATTGATTTTACCAGTATATCTCACGCCCGAATGTTTGGTATTGAAGATAGCTGCCCTAAGATCTCTTTTGGTAAAATAACGGTGCATGAGAATGGCAGAAGATCAATACCTGTATCTATCCATGTACATCACGCCCTGGTAGATGGCTCACACGTCGGTCAGTTTATTGATAGCTTCCAGGAACTAATGAATGGCTCTGTTTAAACCGTTTTCTCCATCACCATAAGTTCTATCAATTCTTTTGGTGCCCCAAAACGGCCATGGTCATGAAAAGGCTGAATTTCGCCTGTAAATGCATAACCGCGACGCTCATACCAGCTAATCAACTCTTTACGGCTGCGGATCACGGTCATGCTGATCGTATGCAGGCCAAGCTGTTTTGCAATAACTTCGGCCTCTTCAATTAATGCGCGTCCTACTCCCCCGTTTTGTAAAGTTGGCGATACGCTAAACATACCCAGGTATAACTTATCCCCTTTAACTTCAAGGTATACTGTGCCTATGATTTTACCGTCTGCCGCAGTATATTTTAATATTGTGATGGCATTATTGTTCAGATAGTCAGTCAACATTGGCTCATCAATCCTGATACCATCAACCAGGTCAGTTTCTGTAGTCCAGCCTTTTTTTGATTCTTCACCACGGTAGGCGCTGTTAATCAACACATTTAATTCGGGTACATCAGCAAGTGTTGCTTTGGTTATTGGCATAGCATTTTGTTTTTGGGACGGCAAACTTAATATTTGCAACGATAAATCCCTAACAAACTTACCGGTTTACAACAATTTGTAATCCTCCCTGGCTGGGCTAAAAATATCTATCAGCTTGCAATCGGTTACAGCAGTACCGCCGTGCACAATATTCGACGGGATTATAGCAAACATTCCAGGATCTAATACCTGCGGAATACCATCAACGGTAAGCTCAAATTTGCCTTCAAGTACAAATGAATACTGTTCATGCACATGTTTGTGCATAGGTAAAGATATGCCTGCTTTTACCTCGATAAAATTGATAGTGTTAGAACTGGTGTGGATTAATTTTGAAAAGTAACCCGGCGCTATCTCTTTAGTTTCTATATCGCTAAATAGGTGGAAAAATTGATTTTGCATGCAGCTAATTTACAGCACTATTTTAAATTTTATACCTTTTGTATTATCACTTTAAATATTACACCTCCTGTCGGGTTTATATTGGCGGATTTTTTTTTAAAACCATGCTATCTTTATGGGGTTGTTAAATAAGTTATACATCAACCATGGCTTTTATTGATTATTATAAAATTTTAGGATTAGAAAAAACAGCGTCGGATAAAGACGTAAAAAATGCTTACCGTAAGTTGGCCCGCAAATATCACCCCGACCTGAATCCTGATAATACCGAGGCAAATAAAAAGTTTCAGGAAATAAACGAAGCTAATGAAGTATTGAGCGATCCGGAAAAGCGCAAAAAGTACGATAAATACGGCGAAAACTGGCAGCATGGGGAGGCCTATGAGCAACAAACAAGGCAGCAGAACCGCCAAAGCAATTACGGTGGACAGGGAGGGTTTGAAGGATTTGGCGGCGGCGAGGACTTTTCCGATTTCTTTCAATCCATGTTTGGTGGCGCGGGCAGCGCTGGTGGCAGACGCCGCGCAGGTTACCGCGGGCAGGATTTGAATGCCGAACTCAATTTAAATTTGCAGGATACACTTCAAACACATAAACAAACGCTCACTGTAAACGGAAAGAATATACGCATCACCATTCCTGCCGGGATTGAAAATGGCCAAACTATAAAAATTGCCGGCCATGGAGGTGCGGGTGCAAATGGCGGTCCTGCAGGTGACCTGTTTATCAAATTCAACATTCCTACCGATAGCCGTTTTAAGCGGGATGGCGCCAACCTTTATGCCACCGTAGACCTTGATTTGTACACTGCCGTGCTGGGCGGCGAGATTATGGCCGAAACACCAACCGGAAAGGTAAAAGTTAAAGTAAAACCCGAAACCCAAAACGGTACCAAGGTAAAGCTGAAAGGCAAAGGCATGCCTGTTTATAAAAAAGAAAATGAATTTGGCGATCTGTACATTACTTATAACATTAAGATACCAACCAACCTTACCGATAAACAAAAGCAACTGTTTGAAGAACTATCAAGATCCTGATTATCATGAAAACGGAGAATTTAATTAAAGCCAATGATTTTTGTGTATACCATAACGTGGAGTTCACTTTTATAAATTCATTGCAGCAGGCGGGACTTGTTGATGTTAAAGAAGTTGACCAAACTATATTCATCCCCGAATCTGAATTAAAAAAACTTCAAAAGATAATTAACCTGCACGAGTTGGATATCAATATTGCAGGCATCGAGGCTATAACCCACATGCTCGATAGGATTGAACAAATGCAGGAAAACATGCGTGCATTGCGGAATAAGCTAAAAATGTATGAGGAAGAGTAGTCCCTACTCCATATACTTCAACATCATGCGCTCACTTACAATGTGGGCATCTTCAATTACCGATTCTGGATAGCCCATGGAGGCCAATATGGCAATACCGTTTTTGCTTTTCAGCAGGCCCTGCTTCAATTTGTAATCAAATACCAACGTCTTGCCCGATTTTGAATCTTCAAACGAGTAGATAGCAAAATCCTCATCCAGTAATTCGGCCAGTTCAAGGTCATGAGTTGATACGAATACAAAATTATCATTGGCTGTGATATATGACAATACCGACTTCGCGGCTGCAATACGCTCAATAGTATTTGTACCCCTGAAAATTTCGTCGATAATAACCAGGCTTTTTACTTCTTCAGCGGCACTGCTGCTATCAACAATATTTAAAATAGCCGATGCCTGCGCCTGGAAAAAACTTTGTTGCTCTTCAATGCTGTCGGTTATTTTAATACTGGTTTTTATTTTCAGGAACGGCGCTTTATAAGCCTTCGCGCAACTGGTAAATATAGTTTGGGCCAATAATGTATTGATTGCAATCGCCTTAATAAATGTTGTTTTGCCCGACATATTTGAACCTGTTATTAAAGCCCCTTTATCCGCACGGGTATATAATGAATTGGGGATACAGTTTTTAACTAATGGATGATACAGGTCTGTAATTTCCATTTTTGCATTTTGGCTGATAAATTCGGGCTTACTATAAAATGGCAGGCCTTCCCTTACGGATTGTATGGTTATCAGCACATCAACTTCGGCAACAAAGTTGTATACCTTTTCAATGTCTTCGCGGAATTTGCCAATGTGATTTATCGAATTGGTATAGATATGTGGCTCGAGCAGAAAAAGCACCTTAAATAACTGAAATATCGCATAACCCGGCGAACCTGAATCGATAACCAGCTCACTTTCAAAATTAACAATGCTCAATGATCGCTTAAGGCCGGCAAGGTTTACCAGGCTTTTTTTGATATCATCACTGTTGCCGGTTTTGGCGTATTTTACCAGCCAAACAGCCACTTTATGCATTATCAGCAGTTGGGGCAGCGAATCTGAATACCCGGCTATTTTCTTCTTGCTAGCAAAATGAAATATAGTATTGTAGCCAAACACGACGCCCAATACTATCAGGCTGACCGGATTGGGTATAACAATAAGGGAAATAATTACAGCCAAAATTAAATAAGGTACAATTTTAATATAAAATGCCATTACAGGCGCAAATAGCGGCGCATGCATTTTTAAAAAGAGGTTAGGGATTTGATAGGCGTTAATATGGCTGAGCTTCGAGAGCTCGAGCTCAATAAATTCTCGGTTTGGCGCATCCGAGTTAAGGGTTGCCACTCTCTCATCGAGTTTTAATAAATTATCAAGGGACGTTTCCGGAAAATTCAATTTTTTGTACAACAATTGTTTTCCTGGTTTTGAGTTGGTTCTGTCTATAAAATTAAAAACATTTTTTAGGTCAAGATCATCTGATGTTACTGCCGTTAACTTACCTTCTGTGTCGTCTGCATCCAGGTAAATTTTTATCAAATCGAAATTACGCCTCGAGTTTACCGGTTTGGCCCATTTATTTTTGATTTTATCCAGGTTTTTCTCTTTAGCCCGTAATTTTCCAAAATAAGATACTATGTACGAAATTGTTAACACTATGGATAAAATTAGTACCGTAAATATGATGTAATACATGCTTGAAAGGAATAAGGAAAATTTAAACCCGGGGGTTATTTTTTAGTCAATATAAATATAATCAAAGTTATTAACTTAAAATTCTTAAAGCGATGAAACTGATTAAAATTTCCATAGTAACCCTGGCAATATTATTTTCATTTCAATTTGTTAAAGCTCAAAGCATTTCGATTGGGGCATCATTCGGGTATGCCTACCCACGTCATAGGGTGATAGTTGCTGAGTCTTATCCTGTTTATTACCCTGCTCCTGTTTATTATGAACGCAGGGCTTATTACGGAGGGCCACGTCGTTATTATGTTTCAAGAAATTATTGCGGCCCGCGCTATTATAGGTCACATTCCAGGCATTTTTATGGCCACCGCCGCTGGTAACCAATGAAGGCTAAAAGCAGAATGCATAAGGCTTAAAGCTAACTTATTGATTTCTGCTTGATAAAGTAAGTCCGTTTTGAACAAAAACGGGCTTACTTTTTGCGGGCCAGGAAATTATGGAGCGCTTGCTGCGTAAAATCAGACAATACCAATTCGCCGCTTATTGCAGCCCGGTTAGCTAAAAGCTGGCCCCAATCATTGGTACCTTCCCACAAAACTTGTTTTAGTTGCCGCAAGGCCTCGGGGTTATATGATGCCAGCTTACTTACAAGGTCGTCAAGGGCGGCGTTAAGTGATGCTATATCATCGTAAACTTCATTATACAAACCCTTATCTTTTGCCCAGGCCGCGGTTTGAAAATCAGTTGCCCGGATGGTCAGTTGCGAAAATGCCGGCAATCCAATTTTACGTACCACTGCCGGCGAAATTACAAATGGCCCTATCCCTATTGTCAGCTCACTTAATTTAACAGCAGCAAATTGTGTAGCCAGGCAATAATCTGCCGCAGCCGCAAGGCCCACTCCACCCCCAACTGCTTTCCCTTGCACCCGGGTTACAATTATTTTCGGCGATTTTCGGCACGCGTTAATTACATCTGCAAAGCCCGAAAAAAATTTGGCCCCTTGCTCCTTATCTTTTATCTGCATCAATTCATCAAAGCTGGCGCCTGCACAAAATGCACGCTCGCCTTCACTTTTTAACACAATGATCTTTACAGCCTCATCCAGGCCTGCTTGTTCAATGTTTTGAGCAAGCTTTTGCAGCAAATGATATGGCAGGGAATTTTGGGATGGATGATAAAAACTAACGGTAGCTATACCATTGGTACTTGTTGTGTTTGATACATTTCCGTTATCGATAGCCGACATGCTTATAGGTGTAAATGGTTTGGTAACAAAACCAGGTGTTGGGCCAATATCAGAAGTATTTAACTTAACTGCAATTTTGGCTTAAAATAATTTGCGATCGGAAAGACTCTACCCTGCAATTGGTAACTCAAAATAAAAGGTTGCGCCTTTGCCTAATTCACTCTCTACCCCTATTTTGCCATCATGGTTATTTATAATTTCGGTGCTTATATAAAGTCCCATACCCAAACCACTCGCCATAAATTTCTGATCTTCAACCCGGTAAAACCGTTCAAATATACGTTCTATCTGCTCGGCTGATAAGCCAATTCCAAAATCGGTAACAGAAAGGCGCATTATGCCATCATGGGCTTCGGTTTTAATGATGATCTTTTTATTTACCTGCGAATATTTTACCGCATTATTTATAAAATTCATGAGCACCTGTTCTAACCGTTCGGCGTTGCCCATAATTTTAACACCGATGGTAGCCTGGTTATCAAATTCATACTCATGGTACATATGCCGCGCGCTTTCCAGCGATACAGCAACTAATTCGGCAACGTTAACTTCGCTCATTGCATATTCAAGCCTGCCGGCTTGTATTTTGCTAACATCAAGTAAATCGTTTACCAAACGCTGCAATTTATTAACTGCGACGGCGGCTTTTTCGATGTATTGTTTAACGATGGGCGGTACCGGCTCCTTATTATAAGTACTGATAAGCTGAATGTAGCCTTTTAAACTGGTTAGCGGCGTTTTAAGTTCGTGGCTGGCTACCCCTATAAACTCATCCTTGCGCTCCATTTCCTGCCTCTGATCTTCAATATCAGTAGCAGTGCCTACCCAAAAAATAATTTTTCCCTGGTCATCTTTCAAAGGCACGGCCCTGCTAAGGTGCCACCGGTAATTGCCATCCCATCGCCTGTAACGATATTCGGCCTCAAAAATATTTCCTGTTTTTAGCGAATGGATATATTTTTCCATGGTTACCGGCAGGTCATCAGGGTGTATTACATGTTGCCAGCCCCATCCGGCCGTATCGCCAAATCGTAAACCTGTATAATTATACCACTGCTGGTTGTAAAAATCAACTTCGCCCCCGGGCAGGTTTGTCCAACTCATTTGTGGGATATTATCGCTTAACAGTTTAAAATGCTCCCTGCTTATCAGCAGGTCCTTAGTACGCTCTCTCACAGTATCTTCAAGCTCATCATTCAACTTTTCGGTTTCTGCCTGCGCTTCAATAAGCTGATCATTTTTTACCTTGAGTTCCCATTCGGCCTCTTTTTGAGTCGTTAAATCGGTAAGTATTAAACTAAGGGAGAGGCCTTCGTCAAGATCGAGGGTAGTGCATGATAGCAAACAGGGTGTTAAATGACCGTTTTTATCTGCTAACAATATCTCGCCTTTGCAATCTTCGTTCCACCCGTTGTTAATCAAATCGTTAAACTTGTTGGCGGAAATCTCCGGAACAAAAGTTTCAAACTTTAAGCCGATTACCTTTTCTAACGGCATGTGCATCATGGCTGCAAAACGCGAATTACTGTAAAGGACTGTGCCTTCCCTGTTCAGGGTGACGGCCCCCTCGTTCATTTTCTCAATAAAAACCCGGTACGTTTGGTCGGCAGTTTTAAGGGTATATAGTTGATGTCCCGATTCATCCTTAACTATAATGGCGTCAACCTGGCCATTCCGGATAGCGTCGATGGTATCGTTGGCTTCATCTAATTGAAACCGAAGTTCCCGAAAACCTTGCAATAACTCCTCGTATGTTAATTTAGCAGGATTCATTCTAATAATCAATATGTAAACCAAGGCCACGCAGCACCCTGGTGATATTGCTCATATCACCTATCAGCCTGCGCTCTGTTCCAGGTGCTTTTTTAATAAGCAGCGGCAGGGCAATTATCTGCTCGCTTTCAGCAATTAACGGCTGCTGGTAAACGTCAATAATTTCCAGGTTATAATTGCCCTTTAAATATTTTTCGCAAATACCCTTTAAATTGGATATAGCCCGCGTTGAATTCGGCGAAGCCCCGGCTACGAACAAGCGTAACTGAAAAACACGATGATCATCGTAGTTTAAATCGTCGGCCGCAAACGGCTCTTTGTCTTGTTCAATCATTATCTGCGTTTTTATCGTGGCCTGATGTTTAAACCTACCAATACCTTTTCTTCGTTGGATAGATCGCCAATTATTTTCCTGATAGGCTCGGGTACTTTCCTCACCAATGTAGGTATTGCAAATATCTGGTCGCCTTCGGCCAGTTGTGGCTGTACTAACAGGTCTATAACTTCTATGGCGTACTGGCCTTTTAAATGCTCTTCGCAGTATTTTTTTAGGTTAGCAAGCGCAGTTACAGACTTGGCTGTTTTGCCGGCAACGTACAACCTAAGTTCATAATTTATTGTTTCTTCTTCCATTGTGCTCTTTAACTTTTTTTCTTTCCGGCATCAATATCCCCCCTTCGTATCCTGGTAATTTCTTCCCGGTTCTTTTCTATAATTTGTTGTTTTAGCTCTTCTTCTAAATAAATTTTATTTAGCTCATCTTCTACCGATTCAAATTCTGCCTGCAGGCTGGATATCTTTGATTCTAACATCATACGTTTACGCAAAATCTCTTTGTCTTTACGCGATACAGCGAAATCCCGCAAGGCAATCCCCGTTTTTTCCTTTAATTTTTCGGCCTCCCGCGCCGAGCCTGTAAGTACGCCGTCAACACCAAGATAAACGTCAACCAGGTCAAGGCCACTATCGGTAATAATAAACTCGCGTACCTGGTTACTGTGTTTCATGCCTCGCGATTTCATAATATACATCCCCCTGTTCCGTTCGCCGTTAAATTCAATATCGCGAACCAGCAGCCAGGCATCAACAAGCGACGACACACCCTCGTCGGTTTGGTCGCTGATAATTGTATTAAGCGTAAGTGCTGTAAACATTACCGTAATTTGTTCTTCCTGTAAAAAATCTATCAGCCTTATCAGCATCGATTTCACTTCACTCACCGAGCCAACAGTTATAAGATTAGTTATGGGGTCAAGCACCACCGCCGATGGTTTAAACTTTTTAATAAGTTTATAAATGGCCACCAGATGCATTTCCAGGCCATACAAAGTAGGTCTGGAGGCATAAAATTGCAACTGGTTATTGTCAACATGCTTTTTTAAATCGACATTTATTGACTTCATGTTCCGAATAATTTGTTTCGGTGATTCTTCAAAAGCAAAGTATAAACACTTGTTGCCGCTATTACAGGTTTCGTTGGCAAAGTACGCGGCTATACTGGTTTTGCCGGTACCGGCGGTGCCCGATACTAATACACTACTGCCCTTAAAAAATCCGTGGCCACCAAGCATGTTATCTAATGCAGGGATACCCGACGAGATCCTTTGAGAAGATACCTCCTTTTCCAATCTTAAAGACGTTACCGGCAATACCGAAATGCCGTCTTCATCAATTAAAAAAGGATACTCATTTGTACCATGTTGCGAGCCCCTGTATTTAATAACCCGCAACCTGCGGGTAGAAATTTGGTTGATGACGCGATGGTCAAGCAATATAACACAGTCAGAAACATATTCCTCCAGCCCCTGGCGGGTTAAAGATGCGCCGTCTCCTTTTTCACCTGTTATAACGGCTGTAACACCCTTATCTTTTAAAAACGTAAATAGCCTGCGCAGTTCGGCCCGCAAAATAGTTTGATCTGTTAACCCCGAAAATAAATTTTCAAGGGTATCCAATACTACTCTTTTGGCTCCAATTACATCTATGGCATAGCCCAGCCTTATAAAAAGCCCCTCCAGGTCGTATTCGCCGGTTTCTTCAATCTCACTGCGGTCAATATGAACATGATCAAGCCTTACCATTTTATCGGCCTGTAGTTTCGCCAAATCAAAGCCTAACGAAGCTACGTTCATTACCAACTCTTCAGCTTTTTCTTCAAACGCCATAAAAACGCCTGGTTCATTAAATTCCGTTGCTCCACGAACAATAAATTCAAGCGACAATAATGTTTTGCCGCAGCCTGCTTCACCACATACCAAAGTCGGCCTGCCTTTAGGTAAGCCACCTCCTGTTATTTCATCCAGGCCTGTTATACCGGTTTTGCTTTTAGGTAAGGCGATGAAATTTAGTTTTTCGTCTTTTTTTATTTTACTCATTGTGAACAACGTTTACTTAATCGTAAATGTATCAACCTGCAGCATCTTGCAATTTTGTTGGTTAATAATATGATGTGGGCATAATTTGTTTTATTTATGAGAATTTATTTATTAAATCACAGCTATTTTTTTATTGATAAGACAGTGGGCTAATGTAGATATCAAAGTATTTATAAATCGATACTGCCGTAATTGATCATTTTTGCCAAATAAGCTTCGCGGCAATAAAAACATTAACCATCAGGTATTTTCGTTAACCCGGATCATAAATTTGTTAAAACAGACCGTCGTTTTTTTTAGTTTACTACCATATAAATTAAAGGCCTATATTTATACACATTACCAGGTAAATGACCAACATTACAGAACAAGGTTTCCTGAACAACGAAAACATATTTCGCACGCTTATCGAAGAATCGCCAGGCCCGGTTGGTCTGTATGTTGGCCGGAGTATGCAGATAAAAATTGCCAATAAATCCATCATCAACATATTTGCAAAAGGCGATGATGTTATTGATAAACTGTATTTTGAATTACTACCCGAGCTGAAAACGCAACCCATTTTTGATATCCTTAACCATGTTTATGATACAGGCATACCCTATGAGGCTACCGAAGCGCGTGTTGATATAGTTGTAAACGGGAAGCTGGAAATATTTTACTTCAACTTTGTATTCACCCCCATAAAAAACAACGATGGGCAGGTTTGGGGAATTTTAAATACGGGAGCCGATGTTACAGAACTGGTACTTACCCGCCTAAAATTAAAAGAAAGTGAAGAACGGAAACAGGCAACTGTAGCCCGCGACCTGACGCCCGAAAAAAATGCCCATAATGAACAATATAAATTATTAACACTGATTGACCATAGCTCGGATTTTGTTAGCCTGTCTGACCTTGATGGCAATGTAAGCTACGTAAATGCCGCAGGCCGGTTAATGCTGGGCATAAAAGCTCAGCAGGAGTTGGAACGCCACAACACTGAATATGTAATGCCAACCGATGTAACCAAACTGGTTAACCAGGTAAATAAGGGGCTAATGAAGGATGGCAAATGGTCGGGCGAGATAAATTTCCGGCATTTCGAAACCGGTGAAGCCATACCTGTAATGGGCACCACCATGCTTGTATATGATACAATTACCGGTAAACCACAAGGCCGGGCAACCATTGCCCGCGATATGCGCCGGGAAATTGCCGACAGGCAAAAACTAAACGATCAGATTAAACAATTTGAGTTTGTTACTGATTTTATGCCTGTTCAGCTATGGACGGCAAGTACCGATGGCAATATTGATTATGTAAACCAGCGCACAATTGATTATTTTGGAATTGAGCCGAAACAGGTAATTGGCTCGGCATGGTTAAACCTGGTACATCCCGAAGACCGGGATGGGTGTATAGCAGTATGGACATCATCAATTAAAACCGGGAACATGTACCATTACGAGTTTAGGCTGCTTGATAAAAACGGCGATTATAAATGGCATCTTGCCCAGGCATTGCCTTTTGTAAACGATGGTGAAATTATCAAATGGTTTGGCACCAGTACCAACATAGACGAGCAAAAGCAACTACAACGTCAAAAAGATGATTTTTTGGGCATTGCCAGTCACGAATTGAAAACGCCGGTAACCAGTATAAAAGCCTATGCGCAAGTATTGGGTGCTATGCTTACAAAAGAGGGTGAAACCAAAAAAGCCGAAATGGTAACCAGGATGGATGCACAGGTAAACCGCCTTACCAATTTAATAGGCGATTTGCTGGATGTTACCAAGATCAATTCGGGCAGGTTACAATTTAACAAGGTCTGGTTTGATCTTAACCAGGCGATCAAAGAAACCGTAGACGATTTACAGCATACCACGCAGAAACATAAGCTGGTAGAAGATTTTGGCGAAACCGGGCAAATTTACACCGATAAAGACCGCATAGGCCAGGTGATCACCAACCTGATAACTAATGCCATTAAATATTCGCCGCATACCGATAAAATAATTGTTAGCACGCGGCTGAAAAACAACGAAGCTATTGTTTGTGTGCAAGATTTTGGTATCGGTATAGCCAGTGATAAGAAGGATAAGGTGTTTGAACAATTTTACAGGGTAAGCGGCGATAAGCAACACACTTTTCCCGGTTTAGGGCTCGGATTGTATATATCATCTGAGATAATTAAACGCGAAGGCGGCAGGATGTGGGTAAACAGCATTGAGGGAAAAGGCTCTACTTTTTGCTTTGCGTTGCCGGTAGATGGGAACGAGCGTTGAAATTCATATCATTTTGAACACTACGGAGATACCACATCTGTAACTTCATACTCGTATTAAAACATTAACTCCCATACAATGTTGTACTTTTAATATCATACATAACTACAAAAGCCATGGGAGCACTACAGCATATACAACATCAGATCTCGGCGCTTAATGATCTGATCAAAATAAATAACGACCGCATAGCCGGTTATCAAAAAGCACTGGAAGATTCAACCGATAGCGACCTCATACTATTGTTTAACGAATATGTTGATCAAAGTAAAAACAACGTACGGGAATTAAAGGAATATATTCATGTTTTAGGCGGCCAGCCCGCTGATGGTACCACGCTATCGGGGAAATTTTATCACACCTGGATTAACCTGAAAGCCGCTTTTATCAATAAAGATAAGCAGGGCATATTGGCCGATTGTGAATATGGCGAAGACGTGATCATCAGGGCATACAGAAAGGCGCAAGATGATAAAGAGCTCATCTGGGAGGATGATAAGGTTGTTAATCTTTTGGCATGGCAACTGGAAGGATTTAAAACATCGCACGAAACTATTAAAGCATTGCGCGACACCGTTAGTATTTAATCGCATTATTACCATGAATAGCCCCGATCAATCCTTTTTTAATGAATATAAGCCTTTGCACGTGCCACACGAATATGACCCCGCGACTTGTGTTCAAAATAATGTTGTGTACGCGCTTGCACAATTGGGAGAGGCAACTGCCCATGAAGTTGCAGCCCGACTGACCATGCTTGAACCCGGTACTGATCCGTATACCCATCAAAAAAATGCCGACGATATACTTAATTATTTGTTCGATAAAGGATTGATAAAAGCCAACAACGTTAATGGCAAACTTGCCTTTAATTTAAGTAAAATCAGGGAAGCTAACTCAGGTAAAGCCGATAGCCTTTTTAAGGATTAACGGAATTTATTGGTTTAGCCGAAATTATGCTGTCTACAACAAATACACTCACGCCCCTCCACGGCAAAGTGTGCAGATATTCTTTATAATGCAACTCCAGGTATGAACCAGCATTGTTATTCAATTGTTGGGCTACCTTTTCATTTGTAACCGAAAACATAAACTCATTTGAGGCAATGTTACCCTGCGTTTGTGTACGAATGCCATTTTGTATGAGCCTGCCTTCATAAGTTTTAAAAATATAGCCTTTTTTAACAAAATAATTCATGGTACCGGCTTTTGCACCCTCGCCGAAAACAAAATAAAAACGATAGTAAAAAAAGCCCGCGAATAGCAATAATACTATTAACAAAAGAATTAGCCTGGTTTTGGTTTTCATGGATGGTATTTTTAATTATCTAAAGCTACAAAAAGTTGAGACCAAGCGGAACCATAATTCAAATAAAAGAGGCTTTTGAGCTTTTTGCCTTTCCTAAAGGTTAAATAAAAAAAATATTATTAATAATTAACCATATTGAGTTTAAACCCTAACTTTATCTGAGTTTACTTTAAATTAACAGAAATGCCTGCCGAACTAACGCCTGTTTTGCCAGATGAAATTTTCAAAATTATATTCGAAAAATCACCAGGCTCATTGTTGGTCAAGGCTGATGCGCCACGCTTTACCATTATGGCTGCAAACGAAGCCTACCTTACCATAACAAATGCCACCCGCGAAATGATTATCGGCAAGAGTTTTTTCCAGGTTTTCCCTGATGACGATGATGACCCCACCGATGAAACCGGCGCCCGTAAAACATTTAACAGGGTAGTACAAACCAGTCAAAAAATTGATATACCCACCTATCGTTACGACACCCGCGACCCGGAGACGGGCGACTACAGGATCAGGTACTGGTCATGCAGTAATGTACCTTTTACCGGTGCAGATGGCAATGTTACTTATATTTTAAATACCATTGCCGAGATAACAGGCGAGGTAAACGCTAAAGAAGCTGCTATCGAAAGCGAAAACAGGTTACGCCTTGCTGCCGAAGCTACCGGGTTTGCAACTTTTGATTGGGATTTTAAAGACGAAATACGTTTATGTTCGCCACAGTTAGCCGAGTTGTTTGGCCACCCCGCGGATAGTTGGTTATCATCAATAGATGCCTTTCAAAAACAGGTATTGCCCGAAGACCAGCAGATAATAACAGATGCGTTTAATGAAGCAAAAGAAACCGGCATTTATGCATATGATGTGCGGGTGGTTTGGCCCGATAGCAGCATCCACTGGCTAAGTATCAAAGGTAAAATGGTTATCGATGAGCGACAAAAGCCCCTTAGAATGTTAGGCACTGTGATTGATGTAACCGAGATTAAACGCGACGAGATCAGGAAAAACGACTTTATAGCCATGGCCAGCCATGAGTTAAAAACACCGCTAACTTCTATTAAATCATATATCCAGATATTATCAAAAAAACTGACTTCAGATAATGATGCTTTTATAAACAATGCTTTGAGCAAAGCAAATAACCAGGTTAACAAAATGACCGACCTTATTCATGGCTTTCTTGACCTCTCTAAACTGGAATCAGGAAAGCTACAGCTAAGGCCCGAATTGTTTGATATAAACAAACTTATAGACGATTGCATTTCCGAATTGCTGCTATCAACCCACAGCCATACTATAATTTTTTATAATTCGGGCGTTTTAAACGTTACCGGCGATAAGGAAAAGCTTGGCCAGGTTATTGGTAATTTTTTAAGCAACGCAATAAAATATTCGGCTAAAGAAACAAAAATCATCGTTAAATGTAGTGTGGAAGATGGCTACGTCGTTGTTGCCGTTACCGATGAAGGGGTAGGTATTAAACTAAAAGATCATAAGAAGGTGTTTTATCGTTTTTACCGGGTCGACAATGAAAAAATCAAAAACGTTTCAGGGTTTGGTATAGGCCTTTACCTATCAACCGAGATTATACAATGCCATAAGGGGAAAATATGGGTTGAAAGTGCCGAAGGTGTAGGTTCAACTTTTTATTTTAGTATCCCGCTTTAAATAGTACCATTATTTTACAGACGTCAATTTTACTTTTTTATATGATGATAACAGGAACGCAACCAGGTCGGTCATATTCAATGGCGGCTGATTGGTAGTTACGATCAGCTTTTTTTTGTCACTTTCAAAATCAAACTCAAGGTAATAATTGGGTGCATCAATCACCGTATCTTGCTGCTGCCAGCTGTACATTTTTTTAAGTTCGCTATGCTTAAGCCAATAGTTTAATGTATCAAGCTGCGGCCTTGATAATTTACCTGTAAACTCCCCTTTAAAAGGATCAGCATACTCCCCTCCCCTTAAATGATAATCGCCATTGGCCGAAATTATTATTTCAAGTTGCGGACAATCACCATGGCAGGTTGACGATAAAAACCGGATGGTAGAGAATTTAATATCCTTGTCGTAACTGTTTTTAAAATTAGTAAATCCATAGGTGCCCGGGCCGGCCAGTTTAACCGCATTTGAATCGATAGCTTTAATATACAGCCGGCTTTTGGTAAGGTCCCGGATCAAAAATTTAAAGTTGGTTTTATGTTTAACCTTAAAATTATCGGCACTTGAGGTATAAATATCCGTCATGAACAAAGTATCCTTTACGATGGAATAATGACTTTTGAATTTATCATTTCCAATAAAATTGAAATTAACACGGCCGTTCTCAAAATATAAGTGCCCGAGATCTTTATTAATCCACCGGATGGAATCCAATTGTACTTTTTGGGCGTGCAATTCGCCAAAAACAACAATAAATGCAAATAACAAAAAGCCGTGTTTTACCATTTAATTATATTTATGGAATATGGCGTCGCTTACAAACCCATATAATAGGATGTTAACGAAGGAAAGTCATTAAACTTATGTTCATAGTCCTCCGTTTTTCCAAATCCGTAGCTTACAAATATAAATGGGATACCTGCCAAACGCGTCTGTTCTGCGTCACCTTGCGTATCGCCAACATACACAGGGCTTTGCAATCCGTGCTTTTCAATCAGCAAACGCATGTTGTAATTTTTGGGCATGTTATTTTCGCCGTATGCCATGTAATCGGTAACATCATCGCCAATGCCTGCCCACGCTATAAATAGCGGGATAATCCCTACCGCGCAGTTGCTCAAAATAAATATTTTGTATTTAGATGCCAGCAGTTTTATCCCTTCGGTAACACCATCGTACATGCTGCCACCGTTCTGCGGTAATATTTGTCTCCTGGTTTCATTTACATCCATGTAAATTCCCTGGGCTATCTCGTCGTCAAAGTCGGGCATTAAAGCCTTGGTTAGTTTTTTGCCTTCCATTCCGATAAGGCCGAGTAACTCTGCACGGTTTATTACCCTGTTTATTGCAAGTTTTTCAAAAGTTAAATTCCATGAACTGGTATAGGTGTCAACAGCATCCCAAAGGGTTCCGTCCATATCAAAAATGAGGCTATCGGGTTTCTGCATACAAATTATCTGGCTTTTTTGCTAAGATGTAAAATTAAGCTTAGCTATAAAAACGAAGTTCATACTTTCTTCATTTTTAATCTACACTTTTGAAATGTGATAAGGTTAATGTGGGCCAGCTTAGCAGGAGGTTGGTTCCATAGAGGTCTCCGCCGTAATACGCGGGGACTTTTTTTATTTATATGCTACGCATTAATAATCAAATGGTTATACCATCTCCGGCTTTATAAATCTCATGAAACTTAATACCGGCCTTGTCAAAATGTTTTAAATAAGCGGCATAACGTTGTTTAATAAAAAACTCCTTAGCGTAACCATCATGAACAGGCAGAATTTGTTTTGGTTGTAACCTGTCTGCAAAGCCCGAGATTCGTACTTCATTGGCAAAAGGCGCCATAGTAACCATAAGCAGCAGCTCAATTCCTTTATATTCCAAAAGCTTGTCTTCCATGGAGTCAACAGGGTGCAGCACTTTGTCATTGATGATAAAGCCCGTCATCTGGGGCAAAGGATTATCCATAATTAACTCGTGCGTAACCGGAATAGCCTTTAATATAAATGGGCCAAAATTTTGAGTGCCCTCTTCAAACAAGGTATAAATTATGCCGGCCTTATCTAATTCCTGCCCTACCTGGCTGTTGGTTATCACTATAGCGCCACTTAAGTTAAGGATGCTCTTTAATATTTCCAGGTCGTAATGGTCGGGATGAATATGGGTTATCACAATGGCTTTTACATCAGCAAACATTTGCGCGGTAATCTCGCCTTCAGCAAAAGAAAACTTGCCTGGGTCAAATAGTAATTTATAATCGTCCAGCTCAAAAACCAGGCAGGAATGGAGGTATTTAGAAATCTTCATAAACACGATTTAAAAGATTTAACAAGATTTACAGGATACGACATATATAGGATACATCTATCAGGCATATTAGGTTTGATGATTTTTTAAACAGGTAGTGTTATGTGTGTGCAATAAAAGAAATCCCTTCAATTCTGCAAAATCCTGAAAATCGTTTTACAGCAACTCCGTGGCCAAATTCGCCAATTCGCTACGCTCCCCTTTTTGCAAAGTGATATGCGCGTAAAGCGGATGCCCTTTAGCTTTATCAATCAGGTACGATAGGCCGTTACTTTCAGCATCGAGGTAAGGCGTATCAATCTGGTAAATATCGCCGGTAAACACAAATTTGCTATTTTCTCCGGCGCGCGATATGATGGTTTTTACTTCGTGTGGCGTAAGGTTTTGGGCTTCATCAACAATGAAAAATATTTTACTCAATGTGCGTCCGCGGATGAAAGCCAGTGGTGCTATTGATATTTTATCGTTACTCACCAGCTCGTCAATTTTTGCCTGCATCTTATCATCATCAGCAAACTGATCTTTAATGAATTTTAGGTTATCCCATATTGGCGCCATATAAGGATCGATTTTGGATTTAATATCCCCCGGCAAAAAACCTATGTCTTTATTGCTTAAGGGCACTATCGGGCGGGTAACAAAAATTTGCCGGTAATATTTACGCTGTTCCAGGGCACTTGCTAAGGCCAACAGGGTTTTCCCGGTACCTGCATTGCCTTGTATGGTTACCAGTTTAATATCCGGGTGGAGTAAGGCATGAATTGCGAAAGCTTGCTCGATATTGCGTGGCGAAATGTTAAATACCGGCTGCTCGGTAACTTTTTCCAGTTGCTGGGTTGCCGCATTGTAAAAACCAGATACATCACTTTTTTTCCCTTTTAATATATAAAAGTGATTATTGGTGTATTGAGGTACGTGAATGCTTTCGGCCGGAAGGTTTTCATGTTTGTTTAACTGGGTAATAAGTTTATCTGTTACCTTGTCTACATCGGTTTTACCTGTGTATAACTCGGCAAGGTTTTTAATTTTACCGGTTTCGTAATCTTCGGCATGCAGGTTAAGCGATTTGGCTTTAAGGCGAAGGCAAATATCTTTTGATACCAGCACTACTTTTTTTGCGGGGTATTCTTCCTGCAAGCCTAATGCTACGTTTAATATGCGGTGGTCTATCTTGTCCGATCCAAAAACTTCCTCGGCATCAGTAGCCGTAGTTTTTACATCCATGGCCACTTTAAAACTGCCTTTACTTTTACCGTTCAGTGGTACCCATTCGTTTACCAGGCTATTTTTTGATAGGTCATCCATCAGCCGGATAAAACTCCGGGCTTCGAAGTTTCGGGTATCGTTGCCGTTTTTCTTATTATCCAATTCTTCCAGCACCTGGATGGGTATGGCTACGTCATGCTCCTGGAAATTTTGAAAGGCATTGTGATCATACAGGATCACGGAGGTATCTAAAACGAATATCTTCTTCTGGTTACGCTGGCCGTCCTTATTCATATCCCACTAAATTAGGTTTTTTAACGATTGTTCAAAATGAAAAAGCACCGTTAATATAAAAAACCTTATAAAAGCGAAAACGGGAGTCTCCTCTTTCGATTTGAACTCCCGTTTCCAAACCCCTGTTCAACCGTAGTTTCCCAGTGGCATCAAGTTTTGTGTATCCATGACCGATATGCCTTCGTCTGTTGCTCTTGCGAACGGTCGACTACCGCGATATCACCAGTTCTGTTTTGTTTCTCCGTAGAGTCCCGCATCGTTCCTGGCACCTCCTTTAGTCACAATCTTTTTTCAAAAGACTTTCGTAATTTTCATTTTTTCATGTAACTCAGTGAACTTCCCTTGATCTTTAGTTCCTCCGAAGATTCACCCGATTCAATTTCTGTTTTCCTGAAAGGCTGTCAAAGTACGTCGTTCTTGATGATTACAATATAGGGACTAAAAGGCACATTTGTCAAGGAAAAAATAAATTTGTTATAAACAGGTTATTAACACTACATGTTGATTTTAAAATTCATATATATTATTTACTATCAATTACTTAACCTTATTACGTTAATAACATATTCGAGTTATCAACATTTATCTTATCCACAAAAAAGTCGATAAAACACATTTCGCTTGTTTATCAAAACGCGTAAAAACACAAAAACTCTAAATTTTCTCTGTTAAACACCGGCAATATCTAATAGAAATTTACCTTAAAAAAAGCGTAAGCAAACCTTTAAATGTTTCATCAGGCTTGAGCATGTACATTGTTAAAACAGGCTAAGTTGAATTCCGACAAACATAAACCTGCATTCATCGTTGATTTTATAAACAGAATTGAATCATGGAAAAATTATATACCGCTGTAGTTACAGCAAAAGGCGGCCGCGATGGTCATATCAAATCTGAGGACGGCGTAATAGATATGGAACTGAAAAAGCCGGCCGCATTGGGTGGCGAAGATGGATATGCTAACCCCGAATTGTTATTCGCCGGCGCCTGGGGCGCCTGTTACCTGGGGGCGCTCGGCTCGGTAGGTATAAGGGATGGTATAAATGTTACCCAGGCAACTGTGGATGTGCATGTTACCTTTAATAAAGAAAGTGAATCAGCCTACGCCTTATCTGCCGAATTGCATGTGCATATTCCCGGCGTTGATTGGGATGTGGCCCAAAAGCTGGCCGAGGCAGCACACAAGGGTTGTCCATATTCGAAAGCTACAAGGGGAAATATTGAGGTGAAAGTATTGGCGGATTGAGATGACAGGTTAATAATCAAACAATTTAAAATCCAATCCGCGAACTTTTTTGGATGACATATTTTATAAAAAAAGCGGATGAAGTTGCCCTCATCCGCTTAAACTTATCATGTTAAATTGGTTTGCTTATTTACCCGCAAGCAAACCATCAAGTGTAACCGAAACGTAGTATAAGCCTCCGATAGTGGGGCCACCGGCATACTGGTAATAACGTTTGTTAAATATATCAGTTGCGCCGGCTTTAAAAGTAGCATAGTAAGCCGGAACGCGGTAAGTAACCTGGGCATCAAATGTACCAATTGCCGGCACCTTGCCTGTTACCAGCGGGCTCTCCCACAAGAATGATTCCTGCCATTTGTAAACAACGTTAAAGCCCAGGTTTTTGGCCACTTCACGGTTGCCAAATGAAAGGTTGCCCGACCACTCTGGTGTGTTGAAACCGGTCACAAAAATATCTGATGTAGTTTGAGCTTTTAGTTTATTAAAGCTTACGTTACCAGATACGGTATACCTTTTATAAAAGTTATAGCTGATACCTGCCGACGAACCATAGTTATTGTAAATGTTTTTAGCATTGGTGTAAACGCGATACCTGCTTTGCCCCTGGCTTGCAGCATTGCTGGAGGTACCGGTAGTTGGGTCGCGGTTAATATCAAGCATAGCCAACACCCCCTCATTTGTACCTACCTGTACACCATTAGGTACAAACACCTGCACCTGGCCTAAAAAGCCATCGTAGCGGTTGGTATAGGCATCAATATCAATAAATACTTTATTATCCAAAATGATACCTTTATAACCAACTTCGTATGAAGTTATCTGCTCTGGCCGCGCATCTGGCAACTTGGCTACTTTCAACAAATCCTTGTTAGCCAAAGCAACCTGGTCGGTGCCTCCCGCTGCATTTACTGCCGCGTTAAAAGCTACTACAGATGATTGTGTATAGCTGTTATTTAAATAACCCAGGCCTTCATTAATAAATGGCAAGCTACCCACACGCTTAACACGCCCATTGTTTACATATGATAACGCTTCGAACAATGAAGGGAAACGGTATCCGTTCTGGAACGTGAACCTGAAATTATGGTTCTCATTCAATGTATAAACTGCGGCTAAACGTGGCGTAAATTTAGGGTCAAAATAAGGATTATAATCCCATCTAACCGACCCAAAAAGTTTTAATTTCTCGTCGAAAAAGGTTTTGGTTACCTGGGTAAACGCGCCGTATTTTTTATAGATCACATCTTTACCAAAACTTCCATCGGCCAAAGGAGTGTTCCTATCGGCAATCGGGCGGCTAAAATCAACAAAATTATTGCCGTCGGGGGTTATGGCATACACACGTACGTCACCACCAACCAACAGGTCAACTACCTTAACCCGGCTTGTTAAATCCCATTGCGCCTCTGCGTTGTACAAGTGGCTTTTTTGCACCAATGCCGCGCCACCTGTTACCGGCGCATTAGGTATCAGGCTTGATTTAATATCCCAGTTGTTGATGCCGATAATTGTTTTTCTTAAAGCATCAAATTCAGGTGTGCCCGGTTCTACCCTGCCCTTATCGGCGGCGGCCCTTGCGGCCTGCTCGGCAGCGGCCAGGTTTGCAGAAGTTAAGCCGCCATTTGCAGCGCCATAGGCGTTAAGCGCGTTTTTAAATGATGTGCCCCATGCCGAGTTAGTGGCGTGGTTCAGATCCAGGTTATCGGCCAGCGGTTTTACGTTGAATGAATTGCCTGTATTTTCTATCGACTCATAAGCACGAACCAAAAATTCTTTTCCTTTTAACTCAACCTTATGGTTTTGTACCGTTGCGCCCTGTAACGAGATCTTGTTACCGCGCTGGAATACACCATCTAAACGGCCATAACGGTAGGTGTATGATAATACCGTATTAGGCGTTAATTTATAAGATAACGTACCATCCAGTTTCAGGTTGGTAACTTTCGGGTCAACCAGGTCAACTTCGTTATACCCTGTACGGGCAACGGTTAGGCCGGGCATTGCTTTACCATCCACAGTAAGGCCTTTTACTACAACGGTATTACTTCCTGCAAGGGCGTCATCGCCATATTTGTTCCAGCCGTCATAAGCTGCATTGCTGGTTCCGGTTAATGGCGGAAAACCAGGATTTGCTGTTTTCAGGTTGTATGGGTTTTGATCCTTACGGGTATCAGACTGCCAGTCTTTACCTTGCATGTAGCTAAAGTTTACTTTAATGGCGAATTTATCATTAAAGGCTTTAGCATAACGTACGGCGGTTTCATTAAGGGCGCTTGCACCCAACCTGTCGTTGCCTACGTGATTTACGCCCTCGCGGTGATAAACGCTTAAGCCCTGGTATTTAAAAGGGTCTTTGGTAATTAAGTTTGATAAGCCGTTAATAGCGTTTGTGCCGTAAAGAGCGGCGGCCGCGCCCGGTGTAATTTCTATACTGGCAATGTCCAGTTCGGTTGGGCCAATGGCGTTACCAAGCGGTACGCCTAAAGTTGCCGATTGCATATCAACCCCATCAACCAGTTGCATAAACCTGAAGTTGTTTGGGCTGTTGAAACCGCGTGTGTTAGGCACTTTTAGTGTTATACTGGTGGTGGTCATCTGTACACCCTTAACGTTTTCCAAAGCATCATAAAAGCTTGGGCCGGGCGACTGCTTAAGCGCATTGATACTCAGCTTTTCGATGGCCACCGGCGAACGCAAAAGCTTTTCTTCCTTACGGGATGCAGTTACTACCACCTCGTTAATCAATAACGATTGACTGCTTAACTGGATGTTTAGCGCACTATTGGCATTTTTAACGAAGAATTCCTGTGGCTGAAACCCTATCGCGGTAAAAACCAAAGTATACGGTAGTTTGGCACTGGTAGTTAACGAGAATTTACCGGTACTATCAGATGCCGTGCTGTTGGTAGTACCCTTTATGCTTACGGTTGTGCCCACTAACGGCAACCCGTGGTCGTCTTTTACAATTCCGCTGATGATATAGGAGCCATTAAGTTGAGCATGGCTTATCGTCGGGACAAGGAGTACAAAAAGTGCTATAAGTCTAAATGAATTTATAAGTGTTTTCATGAAAAGGATCAGTATAATTTAATGTTGTTTGTTGTTTTACCTGTTGTAAATAGCTTAAAAATTGGGGCTATCAACAGCAACACATGACATTTAACTGCGTTTTTAAAGAGGCGATAGTAATAAAAGAGTAAATATTATACATAGTCTATTGAATTAGTCGACAAAAATAGAAATTTTTTAGTCCTTGTCAAGGCTCGTTTGGTATTTTTCTATAATATCTACCATTTTAGTGGAGTTATTTTCAAATAATCTCGCCCTCTTCCCTGCCAATTTTGTAATATTGGCGGCTCAACCCGTACTAATTTATAATGTCTTTCAATTACCAGCGCATCATCATCAAAATCGGTTCCAATGTTTTTACCCAGGAAAACGGCTTGCCCGACCTGCAACGTATCGAACATTTGGTTGGCCAGATTGCCGCTATTAAAAAACAAGGAAAAGAAGTGATCCTGGTATCATCGGGCGCCGTTGCATCCGGCCGGAGTTTGATAACCATATCCGAAAAATATGATGCCATAGCGGCAAGGCAGCTCTTAGCCTCTATCGGGCAGGTAAAACTCATCAATACCTATTCTCAGCTTTTTGAGCGTTTTGATATCCTTTGTTCGCAGGTATTGGTTACCAAAGAGGATTTCAGGGACAGGATGCATTATTTAAACATGAAAAACTGCCTCGATTTGTTATTGCAGCACCAGGTAATACCGGTAGTGAATGAAAACGATGTGGTATCGGTAACCGAATTGATGTTTACTGATAATGATGAATTAGCCGGCTTAATAGCATCCATGTTGAACGCCCAGGCATTAATCATACTAACCAATGTTGATGGCATTTATAACGGTGATCCCAAAGCGCCGGGATCGGCAGTTATCGAAGAAGTAGCGGGTTCGATTGTTGATTTCGCCGAGTTTGTTTCTTCCGGGAAATCGCAGTTTGGCCGTGGGGGGATGATCACCAAATCAACCATGTCGCAAAAAACGGCACAGTTGGGTATCGCTGTACACATTGCCAATGGCAAACGCGACAATATATTAACCGATGTGTTGGATAATAAAGTGATCCACACCCGGTTTATCCCCAATAAAACAGCATCGGGCAAAAAGAAATGGATTGCCCACTCCGAAAAATCGGCTACAGGTGCTGTTTTAGTTAACGCAGGTGCCAAAGCGGCGCTGATATCAAGCAAGGCCACAAGTTTACTGCCCGTTGGGATAGCAGAGGTAATAACCGACTTTAAAAAGGGCGATATCATTAAGCTAATGGATGAAAACCAAAAGCTGATAGGGCTTGGCATCGCCGAATACGGATCGGACAAGGCTAAAGAACGCATCGGGCAGAAAAACCAAAAGCCTTTGGTGCATTATGATTATCTTTATTTACAAGGTTAACAATGAGTTACAATATATATTTCGAGAAGGCACAGGCGGCAGGCCGCAAACCTACCCTCGCCCCTGCCCTTATTAACCAGGTTTTACTGGACGTGGCTGCCGAAGCCATTGCCCAAACCAACCTGATATTAACCGAAAACCAAAAAGATCTTGATTTGATGGATCCTGTTGATCCTAAATACGACAGGTTGAAACTTACCGCTGCCCGTATTGAAGCTATTGCTGCCGATATGATCAGTGTTGCAAAACTGGATAGCCCCTTGGGTAAACAGCTTTCGGAAACGCAGATGCCCAATGGCCTGTATATTTCAAAAGTGCGCGTACCGCTGGGCGTTGTAGGCGTTATTTACGAAGCCAGGCCCAATGTTACTTTTGATGTATTTGCGCTTTGCTTTAAAACCGGCAACATCAGTATTTTAAAAGGCGGCAGCGATGCAGACCACTCTAATAGGGCGATAATCAGTATCATTCATAAAGTATTAAATAAGCACGACATAGACACCAATGTTGCAACTCTTTTGCCTGCAGAACGCGAGGCTACAGCTGCATTACTAAACGCCGTTGGGTATGTTGACGTACTGATACCGCGCGGTAGCCAATCGCTAATTGATTTTGTAAGGGATAACAGCAAAGTACCGGTTATTGAAACCGGCGCAGGTATTGTTCATACTTATTTTGACGAGACAGGCGATTTGGAAAAAGGCGCTGAGATTATTGCCAATGCCAAAACCCGCAGGGTAAGCGTATGCAATGCACTGGATTGCCTGATTATTCACGCCGCCAGGTTAACCGACTTGCCACGGCTGAGTTATATACTAAAAGAAAAAGAAGTTGAGCTGTTTGCCGATGAACGGGCTTTTGAAGCCTTAAAAGGCAGCTATCCTGAAACCCTGCTGCACAAGGCCCAGCCCGAGCATTTTGGTACCGAGTTTTTATCAATGAAGATGGCCATTAAAACTGTTGACAGTTTTAAGGCAGCATTGGAGTATATCGCCGTCAACAGTTCTAAACATAGCGAGGCCATCATATCTGAAGATGCCGAAAATATTGCCACCTTTTTAAATGATGTTGATGCCGCAGCGGTTTATGCTAACGCATCAACAGCTTTCACAGATGGTGCGCAATTTGGTTTAGGTGCCGAGATAGGTATCAGCACACAAAAACTCCATGCACGCGGCCCTATGGGCCTTGACGAGCTTACCAGTTACAAATGGATTGTAAAGGGCGACGGACAGACCAGGAACCCGTAATCCACTCAAAATGAATCTCTATACTTTTATAATGGATTATAAGGGCGGAACCTACATTTCGCAAGTCGAAGCAGTGGATGAGCAGGAGGCAATGATATGTTGGATTGAAAACTTAGATACAACCCAGGTTAAAGGCTTCTCAAAATCTGATAAAAGAAAAATTATCGCACTCGGATTTTCTGATGATGACAGAGCGACACCAATTACCGGAATGCAAAATACATGGTATTTTAATGTCCGTACCAAAAAGGGATTTGCGGGTATTAATATAGTAAAAACCATTAAAGCTTAATTGTTGACCGTTAATCCATATGGTATAAATGGTTTTGTCCTTAAATAAGGATCGTAATGAATCCAAAAAGACTGGAAATACAACTTCGCTTTTGCTTTTCCTGACCCCTGAAAATGACGATTTTGGGATGTATTTAATCATTTATTCATTTAAAAACTGTAAAAAGATGAAAACATCACAGTCATTTGGTATGCATTTCACCATCAAAAAAAAGGGCGAAGGATGGCGTAACCAACGTTTACACATCCGTTACCGTCAACAAAAAGCGGGTTCGGTTCGCTTTGAAACATTATGTAAAGGTTGAAAGCAGGGACACGGGACGAGGCGGGCTGAAGGTCAAAGTCCCCGGGGCAAAGGAAACCAATGCTTACCTGGAGCAGGTCAAATTCACGATCACGACCTACTACCAGCAATTGCAGATCGCCGGTGAGGAAGTCACCCCTCAACTGCTTATATCTATGTTCCTGGGCAAAGAAACAGAAGAAACTTACTCATTGAGTAAGTTAATGGACTATCACCGCGAAGTCGCCTCGGTATTGTTAAAAAAAATCAGCGACGATATGTATGTGCTTCGGGAAAAACTGGAGCCGTCCACACCAAAATGGAAAGCAGCGTGTAAAGGCAATTCTATTGATTACCTTAAAAAGGTAAGTAAATGAGCCCGGTTGAAACAACATCCCTTTTTGATCAGTCAAGGAACCGATCGAAGAGTCTCGCAGCCTGGTTGTCCGCAATGTTAATGCCCCGGTACCAAATCGGTACCGGGGCATTAATATACCAATCAGGCTATTTATTTGTCCCAAAACACGGGGGTATCCAGGTCATCTGAGCCGCCTATACTGGCTACAGCAGCTTTGTAATTATCGGCATTAATGGACGACTCTGTTTGCGGGTAAGTATACCTGCGTACAAAACTGCCTTTTATTTGCTTACCGGGATACGTATTTGGCGATAGCGCAGGAAAGCCGCTCCTTCGGAAATTGGCCCAGGTTTCTGCACCGTTTCCAAATGAAGTTATCCAATACTGGGTATTGATCTGTTTCAAAGCATTGGCATCAGCATACGCATTTGCCGGGTTATTCAAATACGCATTTTCGGCATCGCTGCTAATTACAGCGCTGGCGTCATAGCTGGCAAATTGATCCATTGCCGCTTTTACACCATTACTATAATAAGTACCGGCTGCTCCTGTTATATATCCCCTAAATGCCGCCTCGGCCAGTAGTAGTTGCGTTTGAGCATAGGTTACAAAATATTGTGGCGCGGTTATTTTACCAAATACGCTATAATTTACCTGCGAGTATTTGAATCCTGAACCACTCGCGCCACGGAATCCCGGCGCTGATGGCAGCGTACCACTATCATAACCTATAGGTAAACCAAATTGATTGGCGGATGCCGTATCCGGCGCAAGGGATAATGCCTTTCCCGGATCGGCATACATTGCCGAAATGTACTTGAGCCTTGGGTCGCCGGTTGATTTCAATTGCGTAACAAACGGTTCGGCAAGATAATAAGTATTGGTTAACTGTTGAATTTGCTGCGTAACCAGATTAGGGTACGCATTGTTATATTTCAGGTAACAGTTATCGGCGTTTGATTGCATTATACCACCGGCAAAAGCAGCCTGTACAATTGTTTTTGCTTTGCCTGCATCTAATTTAGAGTAACGCATACCAATACGCAATAACAATGAATAACCCAGGCGCTTCCATTGCGGAATATTTCCGCCAAAAAAAACATCGCCTTTAAGCACATCTTTAGCAGCATCTAATGCGGCGGTAGCTGTGGTAAGTTCATTCACCAAATCGGTATAAATATCCTGCTGCTTGTCATATTTAGGCAAAAACGCCGAACTCAGATAGGCCTGGCCAGCCTGACTGTAAGGGACGTCGCCGTAAGTATCTACCAGCATCATATAATTATAAGCCCGCCATATCCTGGTTGCATTGTACAGGTTGGCGCGGGTTGCATCGCCCTTGGTTGCCGACAAAATATGCTCCAGCAGTTTTATACTATTCGGATATGCATTATTCCAGCGCATTACCGTGTACGTTTGATTTAAAACGTTGAAATTAAATGCAGAAGTAATACCACCGAATGGATCAATAAACTGCTGCACGACCGTTGCTTCGGTTTCCATTAACGACGAATATGTTAAAACCTCCGCGTTTGAAAACAAAAATGTTGGGTCGAGACTGGTTGTGTTGTTTGGGTTAACATTTAACTCTTTGAACCCTTTATCGCAGCCTACTGCAGAACACAGGCAGGCGGCAGACAATATAATCTTTATATAATTTTTCATGATCGTACTCTTTTAAAATTTGACGTTAAGGTTAAATCCATAAGTCCGCGTTGTAGGCACTGAACTTTGCTCGTACCCGGTTAAAATATCGCCGCTTGATGAAATTGCTTCGGGATCGATATTAGGCGTATACTTTTTGATGATCAGCACATTGTGACATACGGCAGAAAGCACCAGCCCTTTAATAAATTTAGCGTTCACCATCTTCGAAAAATCATAACTCAAAGAAACGTTCCTTAACTTGATGAAATCCGATTTGTAAATAAAGGGGTCCAGGATACCTTGCGAACGATAGTTAGCATAAAAATCCTCGGCGTTCACCGCCATAGCGTTAGGAGTACCATCAGCATTTACAGCGTCAAACTTAACACCGCCTTCCCTGCCTACCAGCGATTCTTTTGACAAACCTTCCCGCAGGAAATTGAGGTTAGAGCTTGATAATATTTTGCCGCCGGCTTTGTAATCAATATGGGTCATCAGGGTAAACTTTTTGTAAGTAAATGTATTTACCCAACCGCCGGTGGCTTTAGGCAATGCACTGCCAAAAAGTTTGGGCGATGTACTTGCCACCGGTTTGCCACCCGATACAATGATTTTCCCGTTAGCATCTCGTCGGTAAGTTGCCCCCTGTATCTGGTTTAAGGGAAGACCAACCTGATCGACGATGGAACCAAAGAATTCGCCTGCACCCAGGGTTAGTTGATTTTGACCGTTGGCCAATGCTAATACTTTCGAGGAATTTAAGGCGGTATTAAACGCGGAGCGCCAGGTAAAATCTCGTTTTTTGATAGGCACCAGTTCCAGTAAAAACTCCATACCACGATTTTGCAACTCGCCAAGGTTTACAATGGTACCGGTATAGCCCGATGCGTTTGAAATTGCAACACTTAATATCTGGTTTGTGGTGTGCTTATCGTATGCGGCTACATCCAGGTTAACCCTGCTGTTAAACATGCGCAATTCCAGGCCAATCTCTTTCTCCTTAACGCTGTAAGGTTTAATATTTTGATTTGGAGTAGTGGTATTATTAATACTTCCAAGCGGAAAGCCGTTAAAGGTATTTTGAGAAAGCGCAAACGTAAGCGAATTGCTGTAAGGACCAATGCCGTTAGCACTGCCCACGTTGGCGTAAGTAGCCCTGATTTTTCCAAACGAGAGCCATGAAGGCGGGTTCTTTAAAAATTCCGAAAAAACAAAACTGCCGCTTACCGAAGGATAAAAATAATGGTTATGATCGGGGCTTAACACCGAGAACCAATCGTTACGGCCTGTTACATTTATAAATAAATAAGATTTATATCCAAACTCGGCAGTTCCATAAAGCGAGTTTACCGTCGACTTGGAAAGTGCATAGGCCGAAGTGGTGGTCACACCGTTTCCAAGGGTATAAAAATCCCTGACATAAAAGTTTGTTGCGGTAACGGTATATCCCCGTGATGACGAAGGAAAAGTATTTCCACCCAAAGTGGCATCAAAAGAAAAGTCGCCCCATTTGTGGCCACCTCCTAATAAAAAGTCGGCATTTAACGCGCGGTAAGTATTATCGTTTGAATTATAACTACCATTATAAAGGCCCAGCGGAGCGGCAGCATTTGCCAGGGTGCCGGTGGGCACATTTTGTTCATAAAACGAAGCGCTGTATTCCATATTCACACGGCCCTGCAGGTAAAGCCAGTCAAAAAACTGGTAGCGAAGGCTGGCCGTACCTAAAAGGTGGTCTTTGGGCTGCCTTGTAAATTGTTTGTTCATGATCCAGTATGGATTGGTAAGGGTGGTGAAACGTGATGTAGGCGTTTCGTTGCCGTTAGCATCAACCGCGGCTGCTTTTAATACATCAAGGCTAACCGAGTTGGAATAACGGTACATGTAATTAGTAACCGATGTGCCCTGAATACCAATTACCGGCGGGTTGTTGTTATTCTCATGGTCATAATTTATATAGATCTGCGCAGATAGCTTAGGTGTAAAATTATAATTCAACCCCAGGTTGAATATTTTTTTGTGATAATCGTTGTTAGGTACTATGCCCTGGGCGTCCTGGTTGGAATAGGAGAACCTAAAGCTGCCCTTTTCGTTACCGCCAGAAAAGGCGATGGTATTAGTCCATGCATTGGCACGTCTGAAAAATTTGCTGATACGGTTTTTTTCCGGCGCGTAAGGGCGTTGTATGCCATCAAACTGGTAGGTAGGCACGTTATCAAATTTTTCTCCGAAACTCCATGCGCCTGAACTTTGCGCCTGCCCCTGTGTTTTTGGGCGTACGTTATTTTCGCCTTGTCCGTACTCGTATTGAAAATCGGTAAAATCAAGCGCCTGGTTTTGGGTAAAGTTAGACGTAAACTCAATCCCGATACCTGTATTCTTATTACCGCTTTTAGTGGTGATAATCAACGCGCCATTACTCGCCCTCGAACCGTAAAGCGCCGCAGCAGTGGCCCCTTTTAATACCGTCATCGACTCAATATCGTCGGGGTTAATCTGCTGCATATTATCGCCAAGATCAACCGATTGGGTGTAACCGTTGGTGCTCGACGGGCTTTGTGATAGCGGAAGGCCGTTTAATACAATCAGCGGCGCATTGTCGCCCTGGAATGCCGATTGCCCGCGCAACCTGATCTTGGTACTACCGCCCGGGCCGCTTGAGGGTGGAGATATATCTAAACCGGCAACCTTTCCCTCAAGGGAGTTAACAAAGTTTGTAGAGCGGTTGGTTGTTATTTCGCCCACGCGCACATTTTCTGCCGCATAGCCTAATTTTTTCGATTCGCGCTTTATACCTAATGCCGTTACTATTATCTCACTTAGGGCATTTGATTTGGGCTCCAGGGTAACATTTACCGTACTGCGCCCGTTCAGCGGCTCGCTTTTGGGACTATACCCTAAATAGCTGAACATCAACACTGCGTTATCGGCAGATACCTGTATCCGGTAGTTACCGTTTACGTCGGTCAAAACGCCGCTTCTGGCTCCTTTTTCGCTAACGGTGACGCCAACAAGCGGGAGTCCTTTTTCGTCGAGCACTTTACCGGTAACTGTTTGTACCCCCACCTCTATGCTGATCCGGACACTGGCGGCAATTCCCGCCTGTACGTCCGCCGCAAACATAAGTGTAAAAAGAACACTTATTACAATGGCCGGCATCGTCCCCGATGCCTTGATTTTTTTTTTCATGATTTTAGATTTAATTCAATTGGTAACTTCTTGATTTGAATTCTTTCTCAAAATTGGTAATTGCGAAAGAGCGTCTTTTTTTTTGCGGCGATTTGAAGGCCGTTTTTCAATTTTAGTATATTTTTTTTTCCATGTTTGTTAAGGGGTTTGGTTTTTAAATTGGTTTGTATATGTTTTGGATTTGTTTCATTTATTGGCTTTGTTTATAATAAACAACTTAAGATTAACACGCCGGCGAGGCCAATTACCGATACCAGGCTTTCCATTACCGTCCATGAACGAAATGTTTCTTTCACCGATAACCCAAAGTATTCTTTGCACAGCCAAAAAGCCGTATCATTTACATGCGAGCCAAACAGGCTACCCGCCCCGATGGCCAACACCAGCAAATTGGTGTTAACGCCGGCATGATGCGCAATTGGAAACAACACACCTGCGGCAGTTACGCCTGCCACGGTGGCCGAGCCAAGGCAAAGCCTTAAACAAGCTGTTGCCAGCCAGGCAAGTAATAAGGGATGCATAGCGCTATTTACCAGCATACCGGCAAGTGCATTGGTTAAGCGGCTATCTATAAATATCTGCTTCAACGCCCCTGCACTGCCAATAATGAGCAATACCATAGCAATATCCTTTACCGCGCACACGTGGCCATCCATTATTTTTGTTAGTGGCGTACCTTTTCGTAAGCCAAGCGTGTAAGTGCTTATAATTACGGTGAGCAGCATGGCTATAATTGGTTCGGCAAGCCACGAGGCCGTCTTTTTTATAATGGGCGAGTTGCCCAAAAGCATCGGCAGTAAATAAGCAACCCCAATTAATACTACGGGTAAAAGCGATGACATGACGCTGTTAACAATGCCCGGTAACTCGTTAGCTGGCAAAGCGGCCCGGCCACCGGCAAATTGTAAACCGTTTGGCCCTATTTTTTTGAGGGTAGCCGAAAATACCGGCCCTGCTATAATTATTGCCGGAATAGCAATGATGAGCCCATAGCCAAATGTTTTTACTACATCAGCATGAAAAACGCTTATAAGTGTCATTGGCGAGGGGTGCGGCGGTAAAAAGCCGTGCATTACCGATAAAGCCGAAAGCATGGGCATGCCCACATATAATAGCGGCAAACGATAGCTGGAAGCCACCGAAAAAATGATAGGCACCAACAATATAAAACCGACATTATAATACAAAGGGATACCCACAATGAAGCCGGTTATAGCCATAGCATAGGTTACATATTTAGCACCAAACAAATTGTGCATAAAATGTGCTATGCGCTGGGCTGCACCGCTTTCGGCAACCAGTTTGCCCAGCATGGCACCCAGTACTATAATGATGGCCACCGACCCTAATGTATCCCCCAACCCTTTATTTATCGACGCGATAATTGTTGTAAATGGCATGCCAAAAAGGTAGCCCCCCGTTAGGGACACGATAAGAAAGGCAAGAAACGCATTAACCTTTGCCCATGTTATCAGCGCAACAAGTAGTAAAATGCAAAAGATGAGTACCAGTATTGTCATTGCCATCAGTTCAATTTCAATTAATGCGAATCGCGGGTTACAACAAATCCGGAATTTCCGACAAGGAAATCAAGGTCGGCACCTTTATCAGCCTGCTGCACGTGGCGCTGGTACATGGATACGTACCCCCTATCGGTATGATAAGCCGGCTTTTTCCATAGCAATCTCCTTCTTTCAAGTTCTATCTCGTCAACCAGCAGGTCTATTTTTCTCGCAGGCACATCAAGGCATATCATATCTCCGTTTTCTACAAGCGCCAGGTTGCCGCCGATAGCAGATTCCGGCGACACATGAAGTACAACAGTACCGTATGCGGTGCCGCTCATCCGCCCGTCCGATATCCTTACCATATCGGTAATACCTTTATCAAGCAGTTTTTTAGGCAACACCATATTGCCCACTTCGGGCATGCCGGGGTAACCTACCGGGCCAACACTTTTCAACACCATTACACAGGTCTCGTCTATATCAAGCTCCGGTTCATTAATCCGGGCATGATAATCTTCGATGGTTTCAAAAACCACCGCCCGGCCTGTATGCTGCATCAGCGCCGGCGTTGCTGCCGAAGGCTTAATAACCGCGCCGTTTACAGCCAGGTTTCCTTTCAAAACGGCTATACCAGCCTCGGGGATAATCGGGTTGCTGTAACCTGCAATAACCTCATCATTGTAGCATATACCGTTGTCTTTTATGTTTTCTGCATGCGATTTACCTGTTACAGTTATTGCATCCATGTCCAATTGGCTGCCCAGTTCTTTTAATATCACCGGCAACCCGCCTGCATAGTAAAAGTCTTCCATCAGGTATTTTCCCGAAGGCATCAAATTGAGCAACAAGGGTATTTTACTGCCCAGCCTGTCAAAATCGTCCAGGCACAAGTCTACCCCAACACGCCCGGCAATTGCAGTAAGATGGATGATGAAATTAGTAGAACCGCCAATAGCCGCATTTACTTTAATGGCGTTTTCAAAAGCAGAGCGGGTAAGTATTTTTGATATGGTCAATCCTTCTTTTACCATTTCTACAATACGCCGGCCTGATAGCTGCGCCAACACCTTTTTTCTTGAATCGACAGCAGGCGTAGCGGCTGCTTCTGATAAGCACATGCCAAGCGACTCGACCATACAAGCCATAGTGGAAGCGGTGCCCATCGTCATACAATGGCCTGCACTTCTCGACATGCAGCTTTCGGCAGCAAGGTATTCGTCGTTAGTTATTTTGCCCGTTATAAGGTCATCAGTCAGCTTCCATACCGCTGTGCCCGATCCAATATCCGCGCCACGGAATTTACCGTTCAGCATCGGCCCGCCAGGAACAACGATTGTGGGCAAACCAACGCTGGCCGCACCCATCATGGTAGATGGCGTGGTTTTGTCGCAGCCCGTAAGCAATACAACCCCGTCTATCGGGTTGCCACGTATTGATTCCTCGGCATCCATGCTGGCCAGGTTCCTGAAAAGCATAGCGGTGGGCTTAAGCAAGGTTTCGCCTAATGACATAATGGGAAACTCAACCGGGAAACCGCCGGCCTCGTAAACCCCACGTTTAACAGATTCGGCCAGGTCGCGCAGATGCGCATTGCAAGGTGTTAGTTCCGACCATGTGTTGCAAATACCAATAACCGGCCTTCCGTCGAAAAGATCGGCGGGCATACCCTGGTTTTTCATCCAGCTTCGGTATAAAAACCCCATTTTACCCGTTTTTCCAAACCAATCAGAACTTCTGAATTGTGACATTTTGTAGTGTTTTATAATTTAATTTATATTGATGTTCTGATGAAATAGCCGGTTAAGCTGCGTTGCAACCGGGTTGTCATCAACGTTCATGCTCACTATTTTCCTACCTGGTTGCTGAGTGTGCCTATGTTGCTTATTGTAATATCTATTACGTCGCCATAACTCAGCGTGAACGAATCGGGCGGTACTATACCGGTGCCGGTCATGAGGTATGCACCGGCGGGAAATGACATCTCCATAAAAAGGTAATTTGCAAGTTCCTGGTGCGTGCGCTTCATCCTGCTGATCAATATGGCATCAGCAAATACTTTATCATCGCCTCTCCATATTTCGATTTGAATTTCGGTATCCGGAGAAATAGGTGTTCCCGGAACGTATAGACATGGGCCAACCGCTGCCGCGCCATCGTATGATTTTGCCTGCGGAAGATATAAAGGGTTTTCACCTTCAATATCTCTTGACGACATATCATTGCCAATGGTATATCCTTCAATAGTACCTGCACTGCAAATAAATAGCACCAGCTCCGGCTCCGGAACGTTCCATTTCGAATCTTTCCGGATACGAACGGCACCCCCAGGCCCAACCGCGCGGGATGCCGAAGATTTAAAAAAAATCTCCGGACGTTCGGCGCTATAAACCCTCGCATAAAAATCGCCTCCGCCGGCGTCTTTAGATTCTTCCATGCGGGCATCTTTACTCCGCATATAGGTAACGCCCGATGCCCATATCTCCTGGCTGGCAACAGGGGCGCATAGCTGTTTTAAATCATTAACCAATAAAGGATCGGGGGTGATACTTTGGATGTCTTTTAAAACCTGGTCATGCAATGTTCCGCGGTTAATAAAGCTATCCCAGTTCCAATCCGGCGAACTGTAAAGCCGGTCGGAATATTTCACAATAATTTTATCGTATGTTTTAAATATGTGCATCGCTATTTATTACTATGCCGCTTTGCGCGGTAGTTATCATTTGTAAAAAACATCCCGGATGGGTTAATTGGTTGTATTACAAAGAATGCTAAACCCAATTGCTTTATCTTCTAAAAACACACAGTGTTGATTTTTGCACAAAAGACTTCAGGCAAAGCTCTCACGCCAATTCAGTGCTATGGAGAGGTCAACGGAGTAGTTTTATGGTTAGCGGCAGGGTTTTTTCATGGCCCGTTAAGGGGCCAATAATGAACCGGCAATATTCATCCATACAGCGTATAACAATATGAAACGCCAATAGTACCATTAAAAAACGGTGGTGGTTTTTATACAAATTTTGTTTTTATAATATGTAAACTTGCTGTCTACCGGGTGCCCTTTCAGATTGCTAAATACCGTCGCAATACAGAGAAGATCGCAACGCAAACCAATTATTAAACTGAATGAATCAATTGATACTTCAGCAGGGGGCAGCTAAAGAACTTGCACACTTTCCGCATATTCTGGAGTTTGCCCTCAAAAAGAACAATACTATCCAACTTAACTCCTTTAACAGTAATGTTGCGGATTGCATTTGCCTGTACTATATTTTAGAGGGGAAATTCAGCTGGATAATTGATTCGCAACAACATACCTTATACCCTGGTGACTTTGCTGTGGTATTGCCGGGACAACGCATTGGCGGCGAAAGTGGTATATTAAATATCGGCGCTTTATTCTGGATAAAAATCTCGACCGAAGATTGCGGAAAGCTTTTATTGGGTAAATGGAGCGGACTCACCAAAAAGGAAAAACTATCTATTAACCAAATTTTGCTGGTAAACAAACAACAGCTTGTTTTAAAACTGAAGGAAGCGCACACATTAATGCACAACTTGCAACTTGAATTACAAAACGAAGAAGTAGGCTTTTACACCCGCACAAACCAGTTGCTTGATGAGCTTTTTGTATTGATTAGCCGGCAATTGATCAGGCAAAACAACTCGAGGAGAGACTTTCCCCAAACATTTTTAAAGCTGGAGCAAACATTGCGGCAAAACCTTGCCCATCAATGGACAGTGGAAGAAATGGCTGCACTTATTGGCATGGGTACTACCGCCTTTACCGAAAAGGTGAAAAACTATTCCGGCTTTTCGCCCCTGAATTATTTAATCAACATCAGGATAACCGAAGCTACCAAACTGCTTAAAAAAAACCAGGTAAATGTTACCGATATAGCGCTGAACACCGGCTTTTATTCGTCACAACATTTCTCAACAACCTTTAAAAAACTAACGGGCTACACCCCCAGCGAGTTCAGGAAAAATAAAACATCAGATCATCAACATACATCATGAATTGTATCATCATTATAGAAATGGGCACGGCCGCTGTGCGGGTTTTCGCCTTTGATCTTTCCGGTAATTTAATCAGTTCGTCAAAGGGGCACTACCCTACCTTTCATGAACAGCCCGACCATAGCGAGCAAGACCCCGAGCAGATGTTTATTACGATGCTTTATATTTTGAAAAACCTGCTCATTGAGAAGATATACCCTAAAAAATATACTGTAACCTGTATTTGCTTTGGCTCATCAATGCACAGCCTGCTTGCGGTAGACAAAGATGGCATACCATTAGGCAACGCTATTACCTGGGCAGACAACAGGGGTAAAAAAGAAGCAGCCGAGCTTAAACAAAGCAGCCTGGGCGAGGAGATTTATAAAGCCACCGGGACGCCTATCCATCCAATGTCGTCGCTAATAAAAATTGCCTGGATGAAGAATCACGAACCTGAAAAATTCAGGCTGGCAAGGAAATTTATGCCGATAAAAACCTATATCATTCAACAACTTACCGGCGCATGTGTGATAGATTACAGTATTGCATCCGCAACCGGGCTAATGAATATCCACAATTTAACCTGGGACCAGGCGGCGCTGAATTTTGCAGGAATTACGCCAGATGAACTTCCGGATTTGCACCCGGTTTTTTATTCAGGCATCACGCTAAAAAAAGAGTATCAAAGGGTTTTGAAATTATCACCAACGGTTAAAATCCTGATTGGATCAAGCGATGGATGCCTGGCCACCCTGGGTGCCGGCGTATGGGACAATGGCATGGCTACAATTACTATTGAAGATAGCGGTGCGTTCCGCATTATTGGCGATAAAATAATAGAAGACCCCAAACAGCAAATTTTTAATTACCTGCTTACAGAGAAGCATATCATCACCGGCGGCCCTACAAGTAACGGGGGCGTAATATTCAATTGGTTTACCAAACAATTTGGCGATTTTCAAAAAGCGTTTGATGTTGATCAGTCAATGGAAATGCTGATAGAGGAAGCCGCGGATGCAGAAGTTGGATCGGGTGGCTTAATCTTCCTCCCCTTTTTACATGGCGAACGAGCTCCTATCTGGAACCCAAATTCAAGGGGATGTTATTTTGGCATAAATATCAGGCACGAGCGCAAACATTTTATACGCGCAACAATAGAAGGGATACTATACGAGATGTACAGTATTGGCCGCACACTGGAAAAGCACCGCCATATAGATAGCCTGTCAATCAATGGCAGCTTTGCCTCTATTCCGTTTTGCACGCAAATAATTGCAGACATATTTAACAAGCCGGTAAGCACCCTTAACTATGGCGACAGCATAGGCAAAGGCGCATTTCTGCTAAGCGCAACCGAGATGGGCATTTACCCTTCGTTAGAAGAAGCCTCAAAAACAGTGACCATGCACCAAACATATTTGCCCAATGCCCAAAACCACCAGGTTTATACCCAATATTTTAAAGTATTTGAAAGTTTGATAACAAAAGTGGCTGATGAATTTGATGCCATTTCTGATTTGCAGGAGCGGTATAGTCAGTAAGCATACAAGTGGGTATAGCGCCGGCCGGGGCGATTGGTCACCAACAGGCACAAATATTTGGATGCGCCTAAATTGCGCGATACATCAGTTTAGTGTTAACCATGTTAAAATATAAAATATTGATTATCAAATATTTATAACATATCACATCTAAAATATGTTAAGTTATGTTAACCCAATTAGATGCGTTTACCCGGTGGTACTGCTGCACGGTTCTGAACATTTGTTGCATACACTTCGTGATCTGTGAGATGCCGTAAATTTTTGAATCGGGAACTTTGTATGGTACGCTCAGTTTGTAAGCCTGATGATTTTACTCTTAAAATGGATTCATGATATACTGGTATCAATTTAATAATTAATAAAACAACAACATGCAATATAATATGAAAGGAAAACTAACCAGGATATGGCCATTATTATGGATGTTGACAATGGGGTTGTTAAACACTCAGGCGCAGACGGCGCGAAACCCTACCGTATTTGCAGATGTCCCGGATCAATCAATTATCCGCGTGGGGCGTAATTACTACATGAGCAGCACAACAATGCACATGAGCCCGGGATTACCAATTATGAAATCTAACGACCTTGTCAATTGGAAAATTATAAACTACGCCTATAACATATTGGATGATGTTGATGAACTCAACCTGGCAAATAGTAAAAGCACTTACGGCCGCGGGTCCTGGGCCAGCAGCTTGCGTTATCACAACGGTATATTTTATGTGAGCACCTTTGCACAAACTACCGGCAAAACTTATATTTTTTCGACCAGGGATATTGAAAAAGGCCCATGGAAGGTAGTATCGTTTAAACCGGCGCTGCATGATCATTCTTTATTTTTTGATGACGACGGAAAGGCTTACATGATTTACGGCAGCGGCAGAATTATGCTTGCCGAGCTAAGTGACGATCTGACTGGGATCAAACAGGGCACAGCCCCCAGGGTGCTTATTGAAAATGCTACCGCTGTTTCGGGTAATGGCGGACTTGGTGCCGAAGGATCGCAAATGTTTAAAATCAACGGAAAATATTATTTATTCAATATCACCTGGCCCAGGGCAAACATGCGCACAGTAATAATCCACCGTGCCGATAACCTGACAGGCCCATATGAAGGCAGAGTTGCATTACAGGATAAGGGCGTTGCCCAGGGCGGCTTGGTTGACACACCTGATGGCGACTGGTATAGCTACCTGTTTAGGGATTACGGATCCGTTGGCCGCGTGCCTTATCTCGTTCCGGTTAAATGGGAGAATGGCTGGCCTGTTTTAGGCGAAAACGGCAAAGTGCCCGATACGGTTAAACTACCAGCCGCCACAGGCCGGATACCTGCCATTGTAGCATCCGACGAATTTACCAGGAGCCGGGCTGACCGGCCTTTACCACTGGTTTGGCAATGGAATCACAATCCGGCCAATTCACTGTGGTCGCTTACCAAACGCCCCGGCTATTTGCGGTTAACAACGGAACGGATTGATACAAGTTTGTTGTTGGCACGCAATACGCTTACACAGCGCACTTTCGGGCCAACCTGCACCGGCATCACCGCTATCGATGTTGCTCATATGAAAGATGGTGATTGTGCGGGTATTGTTTTACTGCAACGCAGGTACGGATGGGTTGGCGTGAAAGTAATCAACGGGAATAAATTTATTGTGATGGTCAATGCTCAAACTGATTCGCCGGTCGAGGTGGCCAGGATACCACTGAGTCGGCAGGTAGTCTATCTAAAGGCCACGTGCGACTTCAGAGAAAAAACGGATAAGGGCAATTTTTTCTATAGCGTTGACGGGAAACGGTGGAACGCCATTGGGTCAACACTGCAAATGGCTTATACAATACCTCATTTCATGGGATACCGGTTTGGCTTGTTCAATTTTGCTACCAAAGTACCCGGAGGATATGTCGATTTTGACTTTTTCAGGATAAATGAAGAGTAATCATTTCCAATAAAGCATAGCTCCAAAGGTTAGCCGGAGCGTTTTGTGTTACACTAAATCAACTTAAACAAACCATAAATTACCCAATATGAATCTGAAAACGCTATCTATTGCTGCGGCAATTATGATTACTGCTCACATTTGTGATGCACAAAACACTCTGCCAGGTTTAGCGGATGACTTTAAGCCCTCGGTTTTTAACCAACCGGGGCAAGATTATCCCCAGGTGAATTCACAGGGCTATGCCCGGTTTCGTATTAAAGCCCCGCAGGCTGATAGTATTAAGGTCAGCCTGGGCCTGGGCGGTCGGGGCGGTACTAAGCTATCAAAAGATGCTGACGGATTTTTTACCGGCACCACAGAAGGCCCGATGGATGAAGGCTTCCATTATTATCATCTGACAGTAGATGGCGGAGTTTTTAATGACCCGGGCACTTTGAACTTTTATGGTTCAACCAGGTGGGAAAGCGGGATAGAGATACCCGCTCATGACCAGGATTTTTACGCGCTTAAAAACGTACCACATGGTAACGTACAGCAGGTTCTGTTCCCTTCCCCAAGTACAGGCACTTCGCGCAGGGCTTTTGTTTATACGCCTCCCGGATACGATAAAAACAAAACTGGCCGATATCCGGTATTGTATTTACAGCATGGCTGGGGTGAGGATGAAACTGCCTGGAGCAACCAGGGACACGCCAACCTGATTATAGACAACCTTATAGCCGAGGGCAAGACAAAGCCCTTTATCATTGTAATGACATATGGAATGACCAATGATGTTAAGATAGGCCGCGGTGGCTTAAAAAGTTTTAAGATTGAACCATTCCAAACAGTTTTAGCCCAAGAGTTAATTCCATACATCGATGCCAACTTCCGAACCATTGCCGACAGAGCCCATCGCGCTATGGCAGGCCTTTCAATGGGTGGTATGGAAACCCATATGATCACGCTCAACAATCCTGATCTTTTTGCCTATTACGGACTTCTAAGCGGCGGAACCTATACATCAGCCGAAATTAAAGATAAGTCAAAGGTGAAACTGGTATTTATGAGCTGTGGTAGCCGCGAAAGACCGGATGGCGTAAAAAACGCGGCAGCTGAGCTAAAAAGTGCCGGCATAAACGCGATATCATTTGTTTCTGAAAATACAGCGCATGAATTTCTGACATGGCGGCGCAGTCTTCATGAACTGGCGCCAATGCTATTTAATGTAAATTGAACAAGACGGTGAATCTATTGTGATAAAGGGCTACATAACAAGTCCTTTATTCCTTTAATCGATAATCAGCTATCCCTAACTACAATGAAAAAAAACACAGTCCTTATTATATTATTATTGTTTATTACAGGTATTACCAATGCCCAAACTGCTGTTAAACAAGCCCCCGCCGGCTTCGACGTGTTTCGTTCGGGAATACAGCATGGTGTCATCGATACCATCAAATATGATTCCAAAACGGTTGGCGTAACGCGCCGGGCAACAGTTTACCTGCCGCCCGGCTTTTCAAAAAATAAAAGCTACCCGGTATTATACCTTTTACACGGTATCGGAGGCGACGAATTTGAATGGCTCAACAACGGGCACCCCGAGATAATTTTAGACAACCTGTATACCGATAGTAAGCTTGAGCCAATGATTGTAGTGCTGCCCAATGGCCGGGCAATGAAAGAAGACCGTGCCACCGGCAATATTATGGCCCCCGACAAAGTACAGGCTTTCGCTGATTTTGAAAAAGATTTACTGAATGACCTGGTGCCTTTTATACAGGGGAAATACCCGGTTTATAAAGACCGGGAGCATCGGGCACTGGCCGGTTTGTCTATGGGCGGGGGGCAGTCGCTCAATTTTGGATTGGGAAATCTTGACACTTTTGCGTGGATCGGCGGATTTTCTTCCGCTCCCAATACCCGTAAGCCCGAAGAATTGCTTCCTAACCCTGAACTGGCCAAAAGTAAATTGAAACTACTTTGGATTTCATGCGGCGACCACGACAATTTGATGTCGTTCAGCCAGCGCACCCACGACTACCTGGTTAAGAACAATGTTTCCCATATTTTTTACGTGGAGCCAGGCTTGCATGATTTCAAGGTGTGGAAGAACGATTTGTACATGTTTTCGCAACTATTGTTCAAACCTGTTGATATAGCAAAATTCAACAAGGCCATCACCGGCGAAAGCGAATAACTTAATTATTATCAAAACAATGGGCATGCATAACGAATAAATGAGCCGATACACTGAGGAACGAATAAACAGAGCGCTTATAATTACCATGCGGACGCACTGATCAACTTGCTTATTATTTATGAGATCAATTATCCTTATCATATTTCAATCTTGTTAAGGGAAACCTTGTGAAGTACCAGACAGGATAACGAAAATTGCGATATTTACTATTTCTGCTTGATCCCTTTCCACAAAAAAGCCTCTTAGAATTAACGAGGGCACTGAAAAAGTGGCTATTTATCAAAAGAGGTTGTATTCAAAATTGAAAACAACCTCTTTCTCGTTGGCGTATTCGGGTAGGTCGTACAGGCGATTCTCAGCGCCTCCATTTTATCAGTAAAAGTGCCTCTTTGATTTTAAATGACTTTTTCAGTGCCCTCGAATTAATGAGGCAGCCTTTCTGTGCTTTTAGGAGATTCGTTTTACTTTCCGGGCGGATGCAGTACGCACAAGTCACAGGCCCATCACCCACTGCACATCAAAGGCATCGGTCACTTCAATCAGACTATCCTCTTCATAATTCCTGATTTCCACGTCACGGCGGTCAGATCCTAATTTCTCAATAAGTATCTTTCTGTCATCGGCACTTTTACACGGCAGAAAAATTGAAAGATAATTTCCAATTTTTCTGCCCTCGTTGTGTACCAGATCCGAACCGTGAATAACTATACGATCAGAAATCAGGGAACCGTTAATAACAGGTGCTTCCGTATACCCTTGTAATTCCTTGTCAAAGGTTTCAAAATGCAGCGTGCCGCCAAAGCAAGTCTGGTAAAACGTAAGCGCTTTTTTGCAATTTCCGGAAAATGTGATGAAGATCCCGCCGGTTAATTTATCGCTATTTTGAAATAACATATTACAATAAATTATGCATCCGGTATTTGGGGTTCAACCAGTTTTTTCAATTTCTCCAGTGACTCCTGCCAGCCCAAATAACACATTTCAGCCGGAATGGCATCAGGAATACCTGTTTGTACTATTTTAAGTTCCGTGCCGCAGGAAACCTCATTCAGCCATACTGTCGTTATCATTTCCCCGGGTAAATTAGGGTCGTCAAACTTATCGCTGTACTTAATAAACTCATTCGGTTTTATCTCTAAATATTCTCCGCCAAATGAGTGGCCGTTACCGGTACTAAAATTAATAAAGGTCATATGGAACTTACCACCTGCCCTAAAATCCATTTGCTGCACTTCGCATACAAAGCCGTAAGGGGGTAACCAGCTGGAATGCGCTATTGGGTCTGCAAATGCACGAAATACCTTTTCAGGACTTGCCTGAATTACCCTATGTAATGAAACCGTGTTATCTTTCATTTTTTTAAGTTTTTTGTGATTGATCAATTATTCTTCTTTAAAGCTTTACACTAAATGATTGATGGTACTCATTAATCGTTTAGTTAGTTTGGCCATGATTCCGGATCTTATTGTTATACATGTAAGAGACGGCAAGAATGCCCAGGAACGCCAATGGCATTAACATAAACCCAATATTTTGATCTACATATGTATGACTGATGAACGCATAGATTAAATTAAATGTTAGCCCTGCATATGCCCATTCCTTTAGCTTAGCCGGGGTCTTAGGATAGGCAATTGCTATAACTCCAAGCACCTTGCAGATAATGAGCGTGTAAGCGAAGTAATCAGGATAGCCTAAAGGTTTTGTACCTGCAGTTACATATTGTGGTGCAAACAGCATGGTCGCCAGGGGCATTACACCTTCCCAAAGAACGATGATGGTAGTAGCCACCCAAAAAATTATTTTATTCTTTTTCATGTTAAGGTTTATTACTAATTATTTGATTCTACATATTTCACAAAACTGTTTAAGATAGCCTGCCACCCTTGTTTCTGAAATTCAGGCTCATTCTCTGTCTCCGGATCAAAAGTTGTTACAAGCGTGGTTTTACCTTCCTTATCTGCAAACAATGTCGTGGCTGTTCTGCCGTCGGGCATGGTATAGGCAATTTCCTTGTACAAGTCGACCTTATCATAAGTGCCTTCAAAATCAAAACCGAAACTGCCATCTTTAGCTTCCATCCTGGTCTTAAACTTACCGTTTAACCGAAGGTCGTTCTCGCAGCGCGGGGTGTGCCAGCTTGGATCCGGAGTATTCCATTTCATAATGTCGGTTGGATTATTCCAAACCTGCCATACTTTTTCTACGGGAGCATTTACTGTTGCTTCTACTGTAATTTTTGTTTGTTCTGTCATCTTATGTGTTTTTAGTTAAAATTTATAGTACAAAGATGCTACAGGCTCCAAAATCCGGTCTGTTGTAAAAACGACAAATTTGTGGTAGGATTACGACAGACATGTGTATCTTTAATTAAGATAAGTTTTATGCAAATTTCCGTTTTCGTTCCCCAGCATGGAGTAATAGAAGCCATTACGCCAGCATTTAGAACCTTTCATACGGCCAATGAGTTCCTAACTGCATTTGGTAAAAAGCCCATATTCAAAGTAGAGTATGTGGGCTTGAATGAATATGTACCGGCCAACAATGGCGAATACACGGTAAAAACCGATAGACTACTCAAAGATGTTAGCCATACGAACCTGCTCATAATACCACCCACTTTCGGAAACACGGACGCTGGGATACAGGCCAATGCCGAAGCAATACCCTACTTCAAAAAGCTCCATGAGAATGGCGCCAGCCTTGCCAGTTTATGCATAGGTGCTTTTCTGCTGGCAGAAACAGGACTGTTAAATGGAAAGAAGTGTTCTACCCATTGGGCGCACATAACCGAGTTTAAAGAAAAATATCCACTGGTAGAAGTCGAAGATGGTGCGGTTATCACAGAACACGATAATATTTATAGTAGTGGTGGTGCAAGCAGCTTGTGGAATTTAATCCTGTATCTGGTCGAAAAATTTTCCGACAGAGAAACCGCTGTCATGATCTCCAAATATTTCGCCTTGGATATAGGCCGAGATAGCCAATCCCAGTTCACCATTTTCAAGGGACAGAAAAACCATGGTGATGCCGGCATTCAAAAGGTACAGGCTTATATCGAAGAAAATTACGAGGATAAAATCACCATTGAAGATTTGGTAAATCTTATCAATGTTGGCCGCAGAACTTTTGAAAGAAGATTTAAGGATGCAACAACCAATACACCAATAGAGTACATACAACGGGTAAGAATAGAAGCCGCAAAGAAATTTTTCGAAGCCTCGCGAAAGAATGTAACTGAAGTTATGTACGGCGTGGGTTATACTGATACCAAAGCATTCAGGGATATCTTCAGGAAGATAACAGGACTTACACCGATAGAGTATAGAAACAAGTTTGCAAAGGTTGCGAATGAGGTATAATTTGCCGATTCAAAGCACGATGTAAGCGACTTTCTAATTTTTTTTTAATAAGCAAGTCTTGATTTTAGCCTCTTCAATATGATGCAAGTCACGCCAGCTGCCTCAAATTCCCAATAAATCGGTTCGAAACATGTACTTTCGGAACTGCGACGCCTCCAGCGACAGTTGGGGGGATTTCATGGATGATTTTAAATGAAACAAACCGCCCGCAGATAAATTGTTTAACGAATCTTTCTCGCTAAAAATTGGTACACGAAACTGCAAAAGTTTTTAATAGTTAATGATTTACATATCAGTTATTTATGTATATATAAAGCATCAAACTATTACCGTGCTGCCGAAAATGAGAAAACAGCAAAAAGCATGGTTAAGTTTATGCAAATAAATGAAACCGTTGCAAAGGATGTAATGAGCGTAAAAAAAGAACACCTGGACGCAACCTTTAATGCAATAAAAAAACGATATGGCTCGGTAGACAATTTCCTCAAAGCACAAATGGGCTTAAGCGCTGATGATTTGAAAACCTTACGTAAAAAATACCTCGACTAATGTTAAGTCAACAGTACTAAGTCGTAAGTCTAAAGTTGTTTTTTTCTTTTTGGGCTTAGAACTTAAGACTTTGGGCTAAAGGCTATCCGTCAATTTATCGTTGACATGACACTAATTTCATGAGGCCACTTTTAGTGGCCTTTGTTTTTGGAGTTGTGATATTTTGGTTAGCTTTAAAGCAATAACATCTTAAATATCAAATGACAAGACAATTCATAAAATGGATAGCGCCTGCAATTATTGCAGCGCTTTTTTTTGCCTGCAAGCAACCCCCGATTTCCCAGCCGGGCGATGTTAGTTTAAGCAGTTATTTTAGCGATACTACAGCTGGCGTAAAAACCGGGGGCGTGCAGGTTGTAACCATAAATACCCCTAAGGGCAAATTTCATGTATGGACAAAAAAAATAGGCAACAACCCTAAAATAAAGTTGCTGCTGCTTAACGGCGGGCCGGGCGCCACACACGAATACTTTGAGTGCATGGAAAGCTTTTTGCCCGCAGAGGGTATTGAGTTGATTTATTATGATCAGTTAGGTTGTGGTAACTCAGATAACCCAAAGGATACATCAATGTGGAGCTTGCCCCGTTATGTAGAAGAAGTGGAGCAGGTGCGCCAGGCCTTAAAGCTGGATAGCAGTGATTTTTACCTGCTTGGGCACTCATGGGGCGGTATCCTGGCTATGGAGTACGCTCAAAAATACCAACAACACCTTAAAGGGCTTGTTATTTCAAATATGATGATGAGCGTACCTGCTTATGGCAAGTATGCCGATGATGTATTGGCAAAGCAACTTGATCCTAAAGTTTTGGCGCGTATAAGAGCTATTGAAGCTAAAGGGGATTTTGAAAACCCGGAATATATGGCTTTGCTCATGCCTAATTTTTATGTAAAACACATTTGCCGCATCCCGCTTGACCAATGGCCCGAGCCGGTAAACCGGTCATTTGCTAAAATGAACCAATCGTTATATGTAACTATGCAGGGGCCGAGCGAGTTTGGTGTAGCCGGTAAGTTGCTAAACTGGGACAGGATGGCCGATTTGCCCAAAATAGCCGTGCCAACGCTAAGCATAGCAGGGCAATATGATACCATGGACCCAAAACACATGGAGAAAGTAGCCCAGCTGGTACAAAACGGCAGTTATTTGTATTGCCCCAATGGCAGCCATATGAGCATGTATGATGACCAGCAAACCTACATGACAGGCCTTATAAAATTTATAAAAGGAGTAGATGCAGGCGAAAAAAAGATAAAACTATAACCACGTTCAAATTCAAAATACAACGCCCTGAGCCTTTACCTGCTGGGGCGTTTTGCTTTGGCAAACTGTTTTTTTGTGAGCGGACAATACAAATTTACAAGCTTCCTTTTATATTTAAAAATTACTCTTGGTTAATATTTAACTATTTAAAAATAAGATAATTAAATTCAAATTATTACAAAAATAGATTAGTTTATTTCAAAAAAAACACAAAAAATTTCAAAAAAATACAAGGGGTTTATTTTGCAAAAAAAGTCCGGAAAAACTGTTTTGAAAACCGGGAATCTTGCGCTTCAAAACTCGATGATCGGCCTTCGTTTTCTGCCTTTGTGGCTAAAGGGTAAAAATAAACCCGGGCCGATCAAACAGCTAAAATTATTCATCACACAGTTGGTCACCAAACAAAAAAAAGTTCACCACTTTTAACAGGAATGAATTTAAAATAAGAGATTTGCTGTCGCCGAGTTATAAATACATCTAAACACCCTACTGAAAATGATTTTTGCATCGTACCCGAAATTAAAAAAAGGCGCCTGTTTACTGGCCGCCGGCTTACTGCTCGCCGGAACAGTTAACGCCCAGCAAAACACTACAAAAACTCAAAAAGACGAAGTTGACTTTGTCAATCCACTGATAGGTACAGCCATTACCGGTTTTGCCAAGGGCCTTGATGGCGGCGGCACCATGCCCTGTGTAAATGTGCCCTTTGCCATGACTAACTTTGTTGCCCAAACCGGCGAAAGTAAAATGGGCCGCATGTGTTACCAATACGAGGATAAAACGGTCATAGGCCTGTTGGCAACCCACCAGCCCACAGTTTGGATGGGCGACTATGGTTACGTATCTATCATGCCCCAGGTAGGCAACCTGCGTGTATTGCCAAACGAACGTAAATTAACCTACAATCATAAAGACGAGATAGCAAAGCCTTACTACTATTCGGTTAAGTTAAAGGCTGATAATAAAACGTTTATCAAATCGGAGATAGCAGGAGCAAATACCTGCGGCATGTTCAGGTTTACTTTTCCGGCTGCCGAAAAGGCTCACCTCATTATCCAGGGCATAAACCTTAATCCCCAGCTTAAAGATTGGGCGAACGATTATGCACCGAGACTTAAAAAGCTAAAGGGCTATGTGCACATTGATACCATCAATAATGAGATAACCGGCTACAATCCCGATAGGCAATCGGCCCAGATAGGGCCCGAGCTTAAAAATTTTAAAGGCTATTTTATTATCAAGTTTGATAAGCAGATCCGTAAATACGGCACCTGGGATAAAAATGTCATCAAAAAAGGCAGTAAAGAACAATTTGGTACCCGCATGGGGGCTTTTATCTCTTTCAAAACAATAACCAATACTCAGATCAAAGTAGCCGTGGCCACGTCATTTATTAGTATTGACCAGGCCCGCCACAATCTTAAAAAGGAAATTCCGGATTGGGACTTTGAGAAAGTGGTAAAGGATACCCGCGATAACTGGCAGCAGCAACTAAAAGTACTCCAGGTGAACGGAGTCACCAACGAGCAAAGAACAATATTTTATACAGCGCTATATCATACATTATTGTTCCCAAGGCAATTTTCGGAGTATGGCAGGTACTACAGCGCTTTTGACGATAAAGTACATAGCGGAGTTTCATATAATGATTATTCGCTTTGGGATACGTTCCGGGCTTTGCACCCTTTATTAACATTAACCCAGCCCGAACGTGTAAACGGCATGGTGAAATCGTTATTGCAGATGTACAAAGAGGGAGGCTGGATGCCGATGTGGCCGAACCCAACTTATACCAATATTATGATAGGTACCCATGCCGATGCTGTGGTAGCCGATGCTTATGTGAAAGGCTTTCGCGGGTATAGTACAAAATTGGCTTATGAAGCCATGCATAAAGATGCTTTTACCGCCCCTGATGGCGATACGCAAAAGAAATGGGGCGATCGTGATTTATGGACGAGTTTTGAAGCCCGCGGCGGCCTTACCAACTACCATAAACTGGGCTATGTTCCTGTTGATAAAACCCGTGAATCGGTTTCGCGGACAATTGAGTATGGCATTGATGATTATTGCGTAGCCCAGGTGGCCAAGGCTTTGGGTAAGGATGACGACTACAAGCAGTTAATGACCTGGAGCCAGAATTATAAGAATGTATACAATAGCTCAACAGGTTTTATGGCGCCGCGCACCGCCAACGGGCAATGGTCGGCCAAGCCTGATAGTGGATTTACCGAAGGTACCAAGTGGACATACACCTTTGGCGCTATGCATGATGTACCGGGCATGATAGCCCTTATGGGCGGCGAAAAAGCTTTCGCCGATAAACTATCCCATAACTTTACTGATGGCCACTACCGCGCCGATAATGAGCCCGGCCATCACTACATATACCTATTTAACTATTGCGGTATGCCCTGGAAAACCCAGGAACTGGTAAGGCAGAATGTGGGCTGGCAAAATTACCGCAACGCCCCCATTGGTATTAACGGTAACGACGATTGTGGCCAAACATCTGCATGGTATATTTTTAGCACTATGGGTTTTTACCCGGTAACGCCGGCATCGGGTATGTACAGCATTGGCGCGCCTCAATTTCCTTATATCGCGTTAAACCTGCAAAATGGCAATAAACTGGTGATCAAAGCCACCGATCTATCAGCACAAAACAAATACGTAAAGGAAGTTATGTTTGATGGCCAGCCCATTAAAAATCACATGATATCACACGAGCAGATAAGCCATGGCGGAACACTGGAATTTAAGATGACGGGGGTGCCGCAAAAGGATTAGTTTGATGCACCGAATTTTTTTTCCCCGTAGCCTGCCCTGAAAACTTAAAAGCGATTCGCCGGCTTTAGGTGATGCCTTTATCCTTTCAAAAAGGGGTTAAAATTCCTGGTGCCAATTTCCATTCCAGCGGCCCGGCAAACGGTTTTATCGCCAAATTTAAAGTTGATGTTATCCATAGCCTGGTATAGCCTGATGCGTTCTTCATTATCTTCAAAAAGATTTATCTGGTACCTGCCGCTGGCCAGGTTGCTCAGCCTCACTCCTATCAACCTGATGGGCCGGTGCTGGTTCCAGGCTTTTTTGAGCAGATTTTTAATACCCGGTAACAGGATATGCTCGGCGGCGGTAAGTGCAATTTTTTGCTGTTGGGTATGGGTTTCAAAATTGGCATACCTGATTTTGATAGCCAGGCACGATGCCAGCTTATTTTCGCGGCGAAGTTTAGATGACAGTTCCTCGGTCATGGATATTAATATGGTTTCAATTGTACGCTGATCATTTACATTAACATGAAAAGTATGCTCTGTCGAAATAGATTTACGATCTGAATGAGGTACAATCTCGCTATGATCTATTCCATGCGCCTTCTCCCACAAAAAAATGCCCGCCTTTCCAAATACACTTTCTAAAAAACGAAGATTGGTGCGTTGCAGGTCACCAATTTTTTCTATACCATATTGATACAGTTTTTGGGCAGTACTTTCGCCAAGGCCCGGAATTTTGCCAATTGGCAATGGCGCCAGGAATTGAAGTTCTTGGCCATGTTTAATAAATAGCTGCCCATTGGGTTTTGAGGCATTGGTAGCCATTTTAGCTACTGTTTTGCCCGATGCCATCCCAAATGAAATAGGTAAACCAGTTTCCTTAATAACCCGCTGCCTAAGATTTGATGCTACCTGGTAACAATCATAAAACCTATCCATGCCGGTAAGGTCGATATAGAACTCATCTACCGATGATTTCTGAAACAGTGGTACCGAATCCTGGATGATGTCTGTAACCTCGCGCGACGCCTCGGAATAAAGCCCGTGCGAACCACGGATAATTGTGGCATGCGGGCACAACTTCATGGCCTGTTTCATAGGCATTGCAGAGTGGATGCCGAATTTACGGGCTTCATAACTGCAGGAAGCTACCACACCCCTATCTGCCGAGCCACCGATAAGCACCGGGATGCCTATAAGTGCCGGATTGAACTTACGTTCAACCGATACAAAAAAAGAATCGAGATCGATGTGAACGATATACCGCTTTTGATCCATGAAACAAAAATGCTAATTAATTTGGTATTTTGCTAATTATATTAGTATTTTTGTTTTGTAGAAAAATTTAGAAACATGAGGATGTACGAAGATCATTTAATGCTGCTTTCGCCGCCCGAATTAATAAGGCAGGAAGTCGCCCGCTATAAAAAAGCGTCGGCAAGGCTTATTGGCGATTACCAGGGCATGAACTCGCCAGCGCATATTTCTATTCAGCATAAAGAACGTCAGAAGCCGTTTATGGCTGATAAAAATATTGAACTGATGGAGGCCGAATTAATACAACTGCCGCCTGTGTTGTTACACATTGATGGTTTCGCATATTTCCCGCACCTCCATGATAAGTTTACGATATACGGCAATATGAGGTCGACGCCAGCGGTTGATGACTGGTTTCAGCTGTTAAAGAAAAAACTAAAGATAAAAAAGGCGCTGGCCCCTCATATTACAATAACCAGGAATATTCCTAAAAAGGACTTTGACTTGCTGTGGCCACATTTCAGGCATAAAAAGCTTGTTGAACCTTTCTGGATAAATTCCATTAATATATACAAACGCGACACCTTTGATCCTTACGCCAAATGGGAGTTTTTTAAGGCATTTGAATTTAAAAACAAACAAGGCTTCATAGGCATCGAAAACATTCAGGATGGCCGGATAAGCCACGTTAACCGGGAGCAAATAAATCTTTTTTAAACCTAAACCTTATCACTATTCCGGATAAATATTTTTTAAACCTAAACCTTATCACTATCACTTTTATTAATTAATCCTAAAATCACAATGAAAAAGTTTTACTTAACCCTTATGTTATCAGTTGGTTTAGCCACAGCAGTATTGGCTCAAAAATTAGAAAAACCCGAGATCGACAAAATTAAAGGCGATACAACGTGGAAAACATCCGACGAAAGAATTTACACACAGTTGGGCTTTGCTACAGGCAGACTGTTATATGTTTACATGCAAAAAATAGGGACGAGTTACGTATTATGTTTCCGGATAGATAATATGAACGGTCCCCGGGTATGGTCTGTAGGACCGACCAACATTACCAATATTAAGTTTACTGATAACAGCGTACTTGATTTAAAGCCAGATGCCGGTGGCGATGCCCGGGTTACGTACGGATCGCAGGCCGACCGGGTTATTAACCTGGTATATTACCGACTGGAAAAAGACGACATAGAAATACTTAAAACAAAATCAGTTTCAATTATCCGAATTGCGACTGACGGCGCGGCTAATTTCGATTACGAGATCAAGCCAAAAAATTCCGACCTAATCAAAAAAGATCTTGAATTGATACTCACTAAATAGTAAACTGTTTAAACCTTTTTGAACATAGAAAATCAACCGGGCTTTATCACCAATACTAAGCAAGCTACATTATTTTTTTACCCTCTAAAATTGAAGTTATGATATCGTTCCATTTTTTATTGGATTTGCCAAGTCATATTAATACAGAAATTTACCGGTTAAAAAACCAGGCAAAACGAGTGATAGGGAATTATCCAAGCATGAATGCTATTCCGCATATTACCATCAACAATTATCACCCCAATCCGGGCGATTTTCATGAAGCGGGTTTCGCGCATTTTAAAAGACCAATAAATCATTTGCCACCGGTTACTTTTGAAATTGATGGTTTTGATTGTTTTAACGATCAAAACGGTCACAGTAAAACCATTTATGCAAACGTTCAGTTAAATGCAGAAAGCCGGTTTTGGCTAAAAGAACTGTGGAAAACCACGGGTAAAGGAAGTGGTAAGCCGCATATCACCATTGCAAGGTCATTAACGGCAGAGCAGTTTAACTTGCTGTGGCCGTATTTTCAACGCCGTGAACTAAAACTTAGTTTTACAGTTTCAAAATTCACAATATTGAGGGTAAAATATACAAAGGGAGAGTTTTTGTCGGAATTTTACCGCGAGTTTGAGTTCCTGGGTCCGCCGGATGCGTTGGCCGAAAGCTATCGTAACCATCAAACAACACAATTAAAATTTTATAGCGCTGTAAGCCAGCAGGTAAGCCTTTTTTAACAATTTATTAACCATACACGCGCTATTTTTCTATATTTGCGCCGGGGTAAGTCTTTTACGGCCAGCTCCTCTTGAACTCCCCCAGGGTGGGAACGCAGCAAGGGTAGAGAGTTGAGCGGCGCGATAAAAGTAGCTTACCCTTTTTTTGTGCCTATATTTTTCCTGCCAAAAGCAGATTCTTTTATTGTGAATCAAACCACAGAAATCAAGTTACTTCCCGGCCAGACAGCCGTTCGCTCTTTACAGCTAAAAGACATAACAGCGTAAAGCGCAAGTAATAAATCCCCCAAAAGTGCGCCTAAGCCTTAGTCGCCTAAAAAATTAAATATTACTGCCCGATAATTGTTTGCTCAACCATGTACGGAACGTTATCGACATTGCACTCCCTCACCGTACATAAACGTGCAATCCGTTTTTTTGGCATGGAACACGTTACTATGCATAAAAGATACGGCTTACCGCTCATATCCCTACTTTTACCGGTAAGGCCCCCTGGTTTACCTTTTTTGCTTTGCCGTCGTTTAGTCATCCCGCTACATTTGTTTAAAATGGTTTTAAGTGTTAATCGTCTATACTACTATGGAAAATAATTACTTCATGCTGCCCCCCATGCCGGCTCCCCCAGACAAGGAACAGGAACTTGCCATCCTGTTTCTCGATATCCGGAATTTCACCGGCTTATTGGAAGCCCAGTCTGGTAAAACCGTCATTCAAATTGTACGCCGTTTATTCACCGCATTCAACCAAATCATCAGGAAATTCGAAGGCAAGGTGGTAGAGATTGCCGGAGACAGTCTATATGCTGTGTTTGGCTTACAAACCGGGTTGAAAGAATCCGTGAACAACGCCTACCAGGCTGCCAAAGTGATGTTCCAAACGGTTGGCCTGTACAACGAAGCTTATGACGAACCATATTATGGAGGCCCACTCGAGATTGGTGTCGGTTTGCACGCTGGTAAAGTTTTTGTTGGCCAGTTTGGGTTGGATAACGCTCCGCAACTATCAGTAATGGGCCTCCCCGTCAATATTGCATCCAGGCTACAGGCCAAAACTAAAGAGCTGGATAACGACATGATCATTTCAGAACATACATACCAGTTATTAGCAGATGACGGGGCTATCGCCCATTATCAAACCGTGCAGCTACAGGGGATAAGCCAGGGACAACAGGTCCGCCTGGCAGGAAGGCCATACAGTAATCGTACCCAACCAAACCTGGACTATTTAATGGCTATTTCTGGTTAACACATAAGTGCTGCTGATTCGTCCTGGACATTTACTTATTTAAGCAAAATTGGCACATGTGCAGATCGATGCACAATTGTCTCTCAAAAACTGCCTATCTTAGCAGCATGCTCGATATTCTCATTATAGGTGGCGGCCCCATAGGTTTAGCTTGCGGACTGGCAGCCCAAAAAGCCGGTTTAAGTTTTGTAATTGTCGAAAAAGGTTGCCTGGTAAATTCGTTGTACAACTACCCTTCTACCATGACGTTTTTCTCAACATCCGAGAAATTGGAGATTGGTGGTGTACCTTTTGTAACCGTTCATAACAAGCCCACCCGCAACGATGCATTGGAATATTACCGCAGGGTAGCCTTGTCAAACAACCTGCCGCTCAATTTATTTGAAGAGGTAACCAGCGTAAAAGCAGCAGGCGATGGTTATACCATCACAACAAGCAAAGCAACTTACCAGGCAAAAAAGGTTATCCTGAGTACCGGTTTTTATGATATTGCGGTTAATTTGGATATCCCCGGCGAAGACCTGCCCAAAGTAAAACACTATTACCAGGATCCGCATTACTATACATTACAAAATGTAGTAGTAGTTGGCTCCAGCAATTCGGCTATTGATGTGGCTTTGGAAACCTACCGCAAGGGCGCCAATCTTACCCTTGTGGTACGTGGCCCGGAGATTAGCAACCGGGTTAAATACTGGGTGCGGCCGGATATCATTAACCGGATAAAAGAGGGCAGCGTGAAGGCTTATTTCAACTCCAACCTCGAAGCAATCCGCGAATACGAGGTTGATATCAAAACACCCGATGGCCTGGTCACCATTCCCAACGATTTTGTGATGGCCATGACAGGTTATAAACCCAATTTTGATTTCCTGAAAAAACTGGGCATTATTTTATCCGAAGACAAATTCATTCCCCAATATAACCCGGAAACGATGGAAACCAACATGCCTGGTTTATACCTTGCAGGGGTAGTATGTGGTGGTTTAAACACGCACCTTTGGTTCATCGAAAATTCGCGGGTACATGCCGATATGATATTGAATGATATAGTGGCAAAAAAGGTAAATTAGGCTGATAGTCTGCTTATGACGACCAACATTATACCTCCGCTCAACTTTCGGCTTTTAAAAAGCTGGCTAAACGGCGGCAATGCTTTACTTCGTAAAAGGCAGATATGCTTTCATCGGCAGATTACCCCATAGCCAACACAGTACTCATTCGCCGTTGGTTTATAAAGCAGCATTCATCCGGCGACGCGAGTTCATCGTACCGGGCCGTCATAAGATATATTTCCCAGATCCAACCTCTTATAAACTTATTCAATATAAAAAGTGCGTCCTTCAACAGCCAGTTCGGTTGCGGGGAATACGCTTTTAGCTTCATCCAATAACTCCGTCAGGGTTTTATAACGGGCAGAAAAGTGGCCAATCAATAATCTTTTTGCGTTTGTTTTTAATGCCACATCACCGGCCTGCAACGCGGTGGTATGGTAGGTATCGTTTGCCCTGTCCAGCATTTCATTTAAAAATGTGGCTTCGTGGTAAAGCAGGGTGGCATTGGTTATTTGTGCAAAATATTGTTCCCCGTATAGTGTATCCGAGCAGTAGGCGTATGATTTTGGCTGATCCGAATCGATAGTCAGATCGTCGTTTTTATACACCTGCCCGCTTGGTGCAATATAATCCGCGCCTTTTTTTAGCGCCGTAAAATAAGGTACAGGGATTTGCAAATGCTCAATTACCTCCTTGCGTAGTTTGCGCAGGCGCTTTTTTTCTCTAAATATAAAACCTGTGGTATCAATCCTGTGGTTAAGGGGGATTGTTTCAATAACGATATCATTATTATTTACAATCACTTCGGGGTGTTGGGTGTGCGTCTGCTTAAATTCTAAGGGGAAGTGCAGGGTAGTTTCTGAATATTTTAATTGCAGATCGATGATCTCCATTAAATGCGGCGGCCCGAAAAGATAAAGTGTTTTTTTACGCCCGTTAAGGTGCATTGATGACAAGAGCCCAACCAGGCCGAGGTAATGATCGCCGTGCAGGTGACTGATAAAAATATAATCTATCCTGCTGGCTTTAATATCAAAACGCAGCATTTGCTGCTGGGTACCTTCGCCGCAGTCAATTAAGTACAAGTGCTCGTTTATATTGAGCACTTGTGCTGTAGGGTTCCTGTTAAAAATGGGGGTGGCAGAACTGCTTCCGAGTATTGTTACCTCAAATTTCATAATGGGATAACAATATATGATTTATCTTGATTCTTTTTTCAGTTCTTTTTCAATCTCTTCCATAAAAATAAGATCAACGCCTTCTTCTGCTGTAGGTACAACAGTGAGTACGTTATCCAATTGTGAGATGGTGATTAAACGGGCAACGGCATCATTTAATCCGCATAATATGAATACGCCCGATGCGTTTTTACACAAACGGTGACCAACCAGCAAGCTGCTTAAGCCGGATGAATCGGCAAATTTTACTTGTGAAAGGTCAAGAATGATATTCCTTTGTCCTTCCGTATTGATCAATATCAGTTCAGATTTTAACTGAGGCGTTACTAACGAATTCAATTTTGATTCGTTAAGCTTCACTAAAATGTATTTCTCGTGTTTGTCGACAGCAAATTTCATTCTTATAAAAATTAATAAGCTAAGATATGATTATTTTATGTGGAATTAAAAATTACATAATACTAAGCGCGTTCTTTATAGCAACCTCTACCCTGTTTAAAACACTTTCGGTATCCGATTTTATAAAAGCTTCGCCTATTATTTTTTCATAAAGTTCAATATAGCGTTCAGATATTGATGCAACAATATCCTCAGTCATCGCCGGAACAACCTGTCCTTCCTTACCCTGGAACCCGTTTTCAATCAGCCATTTACGTACAAACTCTTTCGATAGCTGCTTTTGCGGTTCGCCGCTTTGCTGGCGCTCCTTGTAACCCTCTTTATAAAAGTACCTTGATGAGTCGGGCGTGTGTATTTCATCTATCAAATAAATAACGCCATCAACCTTGCCAAACTCGTACTTGGTATCAACCAGTATTAAACCTTGTTTGGCCGCAATTTCGGTACCGCGTTTAAACAAGGCCTTGGTGTACGCCTCCAGCTGGGCATAATCTTCGGCCGATACAATGCCATTTGCCAGGATATCTGCTTTTGAAATATCCTCGTCATGCCCTACTGATGCTTTGGTAGTGGGCGTAATTATTGGTTCGGGCAGTATATCGTTTTCCTTTAAACCTTCGGGTAATGCCTCGCCACAAACCTGCCTGCGGCCGGCAGCGTATTCGCGGGCGGCATGGCCGGCCAAATAACCGCGTATCACCATCTCCACCTTAAAAGGTTCGCAAATGCGCCCGATGGTAACACTTGGGTCGGGCACCGATAGTACCCAGTTGGGCACAATATCGCTGGTAGCCTTTAAAAAACGGGCTGCTATCTGGTTAAGTACCTGCCCCTTGTAAGGGATAGCCTCGGGCAGTACCACATCAAAGGCCGAGATCCTGTCGGATACCACCATAGCCAGGTACTTATTATCTATCGTATATACATCACGTACCTTCCCCTTATAAAAGCCTGTCTGGCCCGGAAAGTTAAAATGTGTTTCTTTTATCGCGTTCATAATGAGAGTCAAGAGTCAAGAATCAAGAGTCAAGACAAGAAAAAACATCTGTAGCTTCTTGATTCTTGTCTCTGTTTTACTGAATATCCCCGTAAGCTGCCAAAATTTTGCGTACCAATTTATGGCGTACAACGTCTTCGCCGCTTAGGTATACTATTTCTATTCCTTTTATATCTGTTAATATGCGTAGGGCGGTGTGCAGGCCCGATTGCTGTTTTTTGGGCAAATCTATCTGTGTTACGTCGCCGGTAACAATAAATTTGGCCGATGGCCCCATACGTGTCAGGAACATCTTTAATTGCATATCGGTAGCATTTTGGGCCTCATCCAATATCACAAAGCAATTATCAAGCGTGCGGCCACGCATAAAGGCTAAGGGTGCAATCTCGATGGTACGGTTCTCCAGGTAAAACTTCAACTTCTCAGCCGGGATCATGTCGTCAAGGGCATCGTACAAAGGCCGCAGGTATGGGTCGATTTTTTCTTTTAAATCACCAGGCAAAAAGCCGAGGTTCTCCCCTGCTTCAACCGCCGGGCGGGTTAAAATAATGCGCTTAATTTCTTTGTTCTTTAAAGCACGTACGGCTAATGCAACCGCGGTATAGGTTTTACCGGTACCCGCAGGGCCAATAGCGAACAAAATATCGCTTTGGTTTATGCTATCAACCATTTTACGCTGGTTGGCGGTACGGGCTTTCACCATTACACCATTGGGGCCGAAAACGATTACTTCGCCACTGGCAAATTTATCGGCTACCGGCTCCGAAGATGAAGCTGTTGATACTTTTGATCCTAAAATACGTTCAAGATCGGTAATGTTCAGGTTCTCGAATTTCTCGACGTGGCTAAGCAGGTGCGAGAATTTTTCCTGGAAAACATTGAGTTCGTGATCATCACCCAAAACTTTTACTTCGCTGCCCCGTGCAACTATTTTAAGCTTGGGATATTGTTTCTTAATGATCTCAAAATGATCATTATTTGGCCCCCACAATACGGCTGGATTTACGT
>Ga0307515_10000793_pt1 | contig 72838 bp, 37 predicted proteins | sample 17_EM_MG_FD_194513 | JGI IMG/M metagenome (GOLD analysis project Ga0307515, IMG submission 194513) | Populus trichocarpa ectomycorrhiza microbial communities from riparian zone in the Pacific Northwest, United States - 17_EM | ecosystem: Host-associated > Plants > Roots > Unclassified | place... | reverse complement strand
ATTTGCATGGCTGGAAACAGAGCGATTATGTATATGTTCGCGCTATGGCAAATAGAATGAAGGGAAAATTTGACGAGTATTGGGGAGAAGCTAGCTTGGCTTTGGGAATCTCAGCAGTTCTTGACCCGAGCTATAAATTGGACATAATTGAGTATGGCTACCGGCAGATATACGGAAGTGATGCTGACTTGCACTTATCCAGATTCCGTTACGATCTTACATGTGCATACCATAAATATGCAAAGGACATCAGCAATCAGGGACCATCTTCTTCTGCCATGGCGGACGTGAGTCGTTGTACATCATCTGATATTAGTTTCAAAGAGTGGCGCAAGGGTAAGAACGAACGCAACATGGTGCACTCACAATGGAATGAGCTTGATCAGTATCTACAACTGCCGCCATCAGAGAACTTGGATAAGGATGGTAACGTATTAGCTTGGTGGCGAGACAATGCTCACAATTTTCCAATACTGGGAACAATGGCTCGTGATTTCTTAGCAATTCCAGTATCAACTGTCATTTCTAAGTCATCAGAGGTTATGAAGATGGCATCAGTCCCTGACTGTGTTCGACCTGAGATAGCCGAGGCTTTGATATGTGGAAAGGATTGGTTGGACAGCCCTAACTGAAAGTAAGTTTTCTTTTTCTTTTTGCTCGATATTTAAGTGTGAGCTATCTGTTTATTTATTTCTTCTTTTTTCTTCAGCAATTGATTCATGTTTGGATCCTCACAGGTAGTTGCTGGCCTTGTCTTTTATTTCCAAGAACAAGATTTTGTCTGCAGAGTGAAAAAATCAGAACGCGCATATAATCTGCAGTCTGCGTGAACATTAAAACTAGGCTGGAAAGTAATTCTGAAATGAAAACAAATAGCAAGTGACGTGATGTTTTTAATTATGAGAAAGAAGGTGATGGTGCATACAGGTAAATAATTTTCAAGTATTCCATGTATAATTTCAATGCTTAATTACTGAAAATTCAGTGATAATAAAAACCAGCACTTCGATTCTCCCATGTGTTAGTTGCAATCCCGGAGTGATGTATAAAAATGTATTAAAACATTCTAAATCTAGTGGCCTACATATTGTGGAAGATAATTGAGATAATTTGGGCCAAGAACAAAGCCCAGCTAAAAACATTATGTGACTAGGTACAGATCAATTGTCATTGAGAGTAGACATCCAGCAGCTATAACAAGCTTTCAAGCCCAGATCAAATATTTTAAGTTGTTTATAAAAATATCTCCTACTTGCAAATATTTATTTGTTTTCACCAAAATAATTAATATGTGAAGAAAAAAATTTAGCTAGAATTATACATCAATTTCCTTCATTTCAGACCAGCAAAATTATGTTTGCATTATTTTACCTATGATTATGTTAATCATATTTAAATTAATCTTTTTAATAGTATTTGTATTTATTTTTTTAAAACAAAAATCACAGCGGTGCCCATCAAAGTAAAATAATAATCATAATAATGATCATTATATTATTGTAAATTAATTTTTCAGCCCTTACTAAATAAAATAAAAATATTCGTCTCATAATATCCATATCAAATGTCTTATGATAGCCACTAATTTATTTTAAAGATTCATTAGAACATATATTTGAATATAAATAACATTATTCAAAACTAACAACCTATATTAGATTTATATTTTGAATAGTAGAAGAAGAAAGATGTAGAAATAAAAGGTTAAATTATTTAAAATCATTTTAAATTCTTGGTCAAAGTAATCTAGTCTCTAAACTTTAATTTTCTTATTCAAATATCATAAACTATTTTTTGGTAAAAAAACAAACTTTTTATTTATTTATGTTTTTGTCTCTTATTTTTTTTTCAAATTACATATTTTTCCTGATACCTATTATGCTTCTAAATTATTACCTGTGATTGAAATTAATAAAAAAAAATCTTTAAAAACAGTTTAGGTAATGAAATTAGAATAATAATAATTAAAGTACCATTTGATCTAAAATCCCGGATAATTTTAACAATTTAGCCAAATTGAAAAGAGAAAAACAGAGGACCATTTGAAAACGTTTCGAAACTTGTACGAAGGTTTTCCTTTCGGTCTTTTTCTCTGGGTGAGAGCAAACCGAGGTAGAGCTCACTTTCCTTATCCAAAAGAACCACACAGAAATGCCAGCAACGTAAACAAGGAAACCCCCAAAACCAAAAAGATTGCAGATTTCCTTTCTATCAAAACGAAAATGCCCCTTCTTCTCTCCAATCCTCTCACCTCGCTCTCTTCACTTCCCCCCTTTTCATCTCCAACTTTGGCCTTCATTGCAACACCAGGTACCCACTTCTTTAGATTTGTCTCATGTTTGCAGTTTTTGCTAATATGGGCTGTATCGACGGTGAATTTTATTATTTATGCTTTTCAGCACTTGTTAGTATAAGCTTATTTGATTTCACTTCATGCTCGCTTGGCCGTTTCATCAAACACTTATCACTTGCTTCCTAAGTTCAACCAGTTCTTGGATGCTCGTGCTTTCTATATTATTTCTAGGAAGACTGGTCTTTTCTCTGTTATAACCCCCGATTCAATGTGGGTTTTGCTGAAAATTCCTAAATATTTTATCTTTCTCTTGATTTAGTCTTAAAGGCTCATATCTGAATTTTGTGCTCATGCTTTCTATATTAGTTACCATGAAGTTTTATTTATTTTGCTGCTGTAACCCATAATTGAATCTGGGTTGTGCTTAAAATTACGAAATATTTCATCTTTCACTTTAATTTAGTCTTCAAGACCCATATCTGAATTTTGTGTTATTTTTTAGTTTCCAGGCTGGACGTGAAAGGCTTTGAATTAAAGTTTAAGACTTGGAATGGAGTCCGGTTTCAAAACCCAATTCGTGGAAACAGAATTGGTGCAGTTATTGTGAGAGCTTCTTCGGATATTGATGGAACAGCTCCTACAGAGACAAGTGAGCCTCCTGTAGAAAGTAAAGAGGAGGTTGTAGCAGTTGATAAGTTGCCATTGGAGTCAAAGTTACAGGAGAGAGAAGAACAGAAGATGAAGATGAAATTGGCGAGAAAGATCAGGCTTCGAAGGAATAGGCTTGTTAGGAAGAGGAGGATGAGAAAGAAGGGTCGTTGGCCGCCTTCTAAGATGAAGAAGTTGAAGAATGTCTGAGCGTTACCTCAAGGTTCTGCTTGCAGGTTTAGTGCTGATCCTTTTGGTTCTCATGTAATTCATTTTGATTTTTCTAGTTTCAATATTATTTTATGATCACTTATGTTTTGTTGATTTAAAAGTTGAGAATGTTGAAGAATACAATGTATCTCCAGTCAGTTCTCACAAGTTCAATATTAGATGGTGTAAGAATTGCATTTCTTCGTTCATTTCATTTGCACTTATTGGTCGATTGACGATCCATTCTTGTGAACTTATAGCTATCATATTAGACAGAGTTTAGTCTGTGAGAGAGTTGGATGGAGGAGTACGCAATGCGAACCAGTGAATGATGCTTGGGATGGGGAGTTTATTTAGTTTCCTGTGTTGTAAGTATCATGGGAGGCCCTGCCTAAGTTTCCAACAGTAATGGTCCGAGGAAAATTGGATTCTTGCTGAGCAAAGCACTTAATTCTTACTGTTCCATCAAATATTTAAATAAATGAAATTCATCATCATTTCACTGTTTAGTAATGAAGACCTTGGAGCTGTAAACAAGTGAACATGTATGCTTGTGGTAATAATAAAGAGACTTGTTGCTTTCCATCTCGTTATGATAACCCACCCTTCTGAACGTATGAAACGTTGAAGAGTTTAAGCAAAATAGAGAAAGGGATACTTGGGTTTGCAGGGATGATTTGAATATTAAAAGATGCAATTTTAAAGTCCTATGACCTGGAGCAGAACCTCAACACGGGAAATTAGAAATGTGGATTCTCCAGATTTTAATGTTTAATATTTGTATTAAGAAAAATAAGGTAACCTTCTGACTGTAGGTTATTATTATTAAAGAATGAATTCAGCTCGTTAGTTTAAACTGTGAAATGCGATTCTTAATATATGATATGTGGTGCGAGGGGTTTGGCCACATTTTGTTTTCATTCAAGAACTAGTTTAGCAAAAGGCAGGGATTGTCTTAAGATGATCTGGGAATACTATATGATGAATGCTGTGCTACAACAGCTATGGCATTGGCTTTCTGATTTTGGAGGACTGGAAATTGATAACAGTTATGTTGCTGCTGTTGTTACTGTTTCTTTTTTCCTCTCGTGTTCCGTTGACATATTCAATCCAGGCCCAGCAAATGTTAACAGGATGGACCATGAAGCATACTAAATTTTCTCTCCCATCAATCTAAGCTACCAGCATCAAACATACTGGATCGCGCTTAAATCCTCTTAAACCATAGGTTGGACAATAGTAAGCAAGGCTTTTGCACACCGGTGGGGTGATTAATTAGATCTTCTTTTATGGAGAAACCTGATGTAAACTAGGCGTTCTCACACTCCTCTTGTCTCGTTAGAGTATGTCTTTGCTAGTGATAACATGAAAAGAAAATGATGAACAAGAATCAGTTATTGTTTCGGGATAGAAGAGGTAATGATAGTTGGATAAAAATAAACATGTTTTTTCTATATACAATAACAAACACATGCCCACATTAAACAAGAAAAGAGTGGTATTGTCAAGTAAATAATCAAAATAAATATTCTTAATTATTTTCTTAAAAGATAAAAGGAAAAAATCAAGGAATTAAATGAATTAAGAGATGATTAAGTATTTTGTATAATTTGTTTTATTCTATTTATTTTTCTTGTTGTATGGTTATATAAACTCTACATATAACATATAAACACACACATATACTCTAGCTGAATACAATGCCCACATTAAACAAGAAAAGAGTGATACCACTGAATACACAGCACAAATCCAATGTGTAAAATATTTCTAGCTGCATTTTATAATAACAGTAGAATTACTTAAAATAGCAACCCCCCACAAAAAAAAAAACAAACAAACAAACACTAGAAATGGGAGTATTTTTTTTAAAAGAGGACTTGCAAAGGACTCTCCAGCCAATCCCTCCCACATATTAAAGCCTCTACAATTTCAGGACGTACGTGATTAAAGGTTGAGTTCATCTTCACTGCTTCTTCAGCTGCAGAAGATTTTGAAACAATAGTTGATACAGGAATTGCAAAGAAATCACGAGCCATTCTTCCGAGTATTGGGAATTTTGGAGCATTGGCATGCCACCATTCCAAGACATTATAATCCTTACTCAAGTTTTCTGGAGGTTGCTCTAAATACTGATCAAGTTCAACCTTCTGCGAATCCAGCGAATTGCTTTCATATTTACGCTTCTGCCACGCCCTGAATCCTTGAAGCATATCTTCAGAAGTTGGATTAAATGATGTGCAGCAATTCACATCAGCAAGAGTGGAAGTGGATGCTGCCGGATTACTGGAGTCACTAGAATATCTATGGTACACCCTTTTAAGATCGTTATGGAGTCTTGGCAAGAATAAGTTTGCATCACTGCCATAAATCTGGCTGTAGCCGTACTCCACAACATCAAGTTTAAAGCATGGGTTGAGAATAGTTAAGATTCCCAAAGCCAAGCAAAACTTGCTCCAAAACTCATCAAATCTCACCAGCATTCTATCTGCCATCGAGCGAACAAATGCATGTTGGCTCCTCTTCCATTGTATCAAATTCTTATAGACACCACAAACGTTCAGGAAATACAATTCTACGCCTGTAGAAGCATTGCTTGCGGACTCATGCAATATCAACACTTTCAAGCAGTCCAGTATGATCGTTGATATGCTCCACTCTTCCACGGATGGATTCACTCTGAATTCGCTGTCAGTTTGTTCAAGGTAAGCAAAGGCATTTCTTAAGTCTAATGCATTCTCGAGCATCGAAAAGGTGGTATCCCATCTTGTAGGAACATCTAGAGAAGCCTTGTTCTTGTCTTGCAACTTCAGTTGATTGATTGCCTTCTGAAACATTTCTCTTCTATCTTGTGTTCCATAGACATATGCAATAGATTCTCTAATCTTACAAAGAACACTCTTTATCTCGAAAAGTCCATCTTGAATAAGAAGATGAACAATTTGTGCATAAGAAGATAAAAAACATTCATCCCCATTGAGAAGTGAGTCTTGGTCAGAAAGCTTACTTTTTAATTCTCCAATCATCTGATCATTTGGAGGAGCAATATTTAACCATATGAAATTCAAATTCTTGCCAATGCCCCACTCTATAAGCACACTTCTAATGATTTCTTGTATAGTTTCTGCATCGTAATTGCCCTGTAGATTCCTGAAAGCAAGAATCTTCTTCTTCTGCTTCCATTCATCATCAATGAAATGCAAGGTCAAGCAACAGTATGTCATCTTTCTGTCGTCAGACGACAGCAATTCAATTGTTAAACAGAACAGACAAGAGAGGTTATTGAAACATCTGATGAGCTTCTCCTTCTCTTGTCTATAAATAGCAAGAACATCAGCTTCAACCATGTCTTTCGAATGAAGTTGAAACATTGGCTGCAAATTCTTCACAAAAGTTTCGAAAAACTCATGCTGAACCATATCCAGTGGATATCCATGCTTAATCATCATTCTTGCGATGTTTAGATGACTTCTTTCTTGATCGAACACAAAATTTCTTTGGATGGAACTTATTAAATCATCAGATTCAACCAGAGGTGATGATTGTTGTTCTGCTCCTCCCTGTCTCTTGGACAAGCATTTTTGTAAATGTTTATGTAAATTTGAAGTTCCCCTCGTGCTTTCAGCACGATACCGCTTATTACAATATTTACATGTAGCCCATGCTTCACCATATTTTCCTTCATGCTTCTTAAATCCCTCCCACACACTGGATACCTTTCGTTTTTTGTTAATAACCATGTCTCGGTTGGCATTGCCATTGCTAGGCAACTCTCTTTCAGCATTTATACCAGGAGTAGCCATTGCATATTGTTGTCTGACTTCCTGTCAGGAGATTGACAAGAAGGATAATTAACCACATGAAGCATGAAGCTATTTATAGCCAAAAATACAATGATATAGACTCAGTTAAGACAATCACCTGTTCAAGAGTCTGATGTGTTTCCATCCCATCACTGGTCTGGTTAGATATGTCTAGTTCCATGATTTCATTTATGCTTGGCATACCATCTGATAGTACCATTTGAGAGCTCCTAGAAACAGCGGCTGGTGGGATGCTAGAGACACCTACCTCCCCAAGCATTGCTCTGGAGCCATTAAGCTTATTTGTTTCCATACACCAAAGTTTCCACAAATTACCGCATTTCTTCTGCAAGGTGCATAGGAGTCCATTTATTGAAAGATGTTGTTCTGAACTTTCTTTCAAGTGAGGAGGGAGAAAAAATTCTACTACGTAATCGTTGATGCTGGTGCTGGTATAGGTGCTTGTGAGCTTGATTGCAACAGCAGCATGAAGGAAATACTTGTGTGCATAGTCAACGAATGGATAATCGACCGCATCCAGCAGAGAAATATGAGGAACAAAATACAGATTCGATTGAAGTGCTTTACCAGCAATACCTTGCCCTTCCTTAATATAGCACTCCACATATCCATCAACAAATCTGTTCTTCCAGCAACTGTTTACATAGCAAGCCATATCCTCAATCTGTAGAATACGTTTCCCATTTGAATTTGCATTACCCTCCCCACCATGGGAAATCCATGTCAATGCCAGTGGAAACTTATGTACATGACATACATATTCCAATATGTCATATAGATTAGCTGAAGCACCTATTTGATCCATCAAAAAGCCCTGAAAGAATAGTACAAGAATTCTAATATTATAGCAGTAATTAACAACAGCAGAAGCAGCAGATTTCAATGTATGAGATTAACTAAATTAAGTCTCACAAATTAATGTAGAACTGTCACCAATTTTCCATCAATGAATGTCTATATTTTAACAGCACAATATGTATCAGAAATCAAATTAGGTTACTGATGCGGATCTTCACCAATTTTGTTTAAAGAAACTACAGGACGATGGAGGATTCATTCCATCAAAAAACTAGAAGATTCAAACTGAAACTGCAAACTAGAGGAAAGTAATTGGAAACTTAGAAAGCTACCCTTGGAGACCACATACTGTCTTCCCTATCATCTGCTTGTTCACCCACAGACCCAGAAGAAGTCATCAAGTCAGACTTCTCAGCTAGAGGGAACATAGTTACATCTTGTAATGTGATAGAACCTGTCAAAGAGATTACCAGTTGTCCACATTTCATAAAACCACAAACTTATGAGCATAAACATCGGTATGGGGATAACATAACAGAAAGGAAAAGAATGGAATAAGGTAATTCACCATCACTGAACTGAGATGGGTCAGAGTGTTTCCAAACCGAGGTGACAACAAGTGGGCAATTGTACCGATATAGCATAGGATGTCCATCCTTCTCTTGTATTCTGTATTTCAACTGGAGAGTATGTCTATCTTTCTTCCACCACTGTTGCATTGGATGAAACCCAGCATGCAATAGCCGCTCTTGCCATTGATACAATGACTCATGCCGCTCGACCCTGTCAATGCCCTCACATGCCACCACGTTCCCAATTTGCCGTCTGAAATTCCTCTTCCACAACTCCATGCCATCCACATCGCGGTAGAAGTTGTCCTCCTCTAGTGAGTGAAAAATAGTGGAGTAGTATTGAAATGACTTGACAAACCGGTCCATGAAATCAGACCCGTTATGATTGGCTTCCTGCTCGACAATTATCATGATGTCTGGTTTCAAATCGTTCACCTTTGAGAGCACCTGCTCAAGGGCACCTTCCTGTGAAAGCAACTTGTGAAGTGAAAACGACCATCTCACGACTAGCATCTCATCCTCCCTTGTCCTTCTGATCTTAGACACACAACATTCAATGATTTCTTTCGCATTATTGGCCACCACTTGTCTCAACTCAAAATCAACCCTGAGCCGTTCAGCAGCTCGAGTGAGTTTGCTGCGTATTTGTTGTAGGTAGTCAAAATTCCTTGACAGTTTCGGCACGATGCTGGTCAACCGAAAAGATGGCAGGCCACCAGGCTGATTCGCAAGATCTCGCATCAAATCATGCCACAAAGAGGTGTATAGCATGACTGAGAAATCAATAACATGGAGTGGTTTATTTCCAGTGCGAAAGGCATGGATGGCATGCGTGGTGGTGAAGTAAGAAAACCAGTAGAAAGGATAAAATACATAATTGTAGAAGTCCTCTAGATTTGAGGAAGGTACTAACGGCAAAGGATATCGAGGATGCAGTCCATTGACTCGCCGGACTAAAGCCTCTGCAAAGTTTTTCACAACCTTCCTTGTTGCTATGTTGGGTTCTGTAGAAACTAGATATCTGATTTCCTCCAGAAGTGACTCTGCAAGATCCAGATTACCACCTTCAATTGCCTTGGCACTCTCCATCAATTTATTGAAGAGAAGATTGGCCATTGTAAGCAACAAAATCTGATGAGCTGAATCAAATGTTTTGTTTTCTCGGAAGTAAAATAATATTAAAAGACGCCAATGGCATCCCAGCTGCATCCTCGATGCTGGTAAATGTCTTCATGCAACTGGCAGTCCATTGACTTTATTTCCATGAATTGAAATAAGAAAAATTCAGTAACGATAAAAAAAACTTAATGCTTCCAAGCTCTAAAATCACAGAACTAAACTATAAAAAAAACTCTAAGTTAAAAGAAACTTTTGAATCTAATTTAGGCATAATCTCGTTAGATATCAGTGTGCTGACCTCATAAGCAACCCAGCTCTATCCAATGATAAACTCGTTTAAATCGTCCAAACTTTCTCCAAATCAAGATTTATACAATAAACGACGACTGCATCATAAGGATGTGTTTACTCTCTAGAGATCAGAACTTGATCTTGAATGACAACATCGACAGTGCAGAAATCACTATTTTATTTGTCTTTCAACAGTGATATCGAAATCGTGTATATATATAACATATAGAAATCACATTAATTTATCAGGGATTGACTGGCAGTCATTGACTTTACTTCCAAGAAATGAAGTATAAAAAAATTCGCTCTGAAAAGTCCTCCTTGAGAGGCATTTTTAATCAGAACTTGATCTTGAATGACAACATAAACAGTGCAGAAATCACAATTTTACTTGTTCTTTTAGCAGTGATGTTGAATCATATAATTCTTTTTTTCTGTAGCAGTACTTGTTACACTATGGGATAGGAAAAGTCTTGCTTCCACTTCATTGCAATTGACAATTGACAACTGAGCTAACCCCAACAGCAAATGGCTATGCAGAAATCATAATTTACAATGTCCCAAGACTGTTCCAGGAAAACAACAATCATGCACAGGTTGTTCCAAAATTGGGTTTAACTTGAAAACAAAAAAATATTAAGCCAAAATCACCACAGGTAAAGAAAAATCAAGTTGGTGGACCTTCTATGGTAAATGTTCCTCTAATTTCTTATCGGACTCCCTTTTGTGATCTCCCATTCTTTCCTACAAACAAGTATTTTCAAAATTTGGTAACAGAAAAAAATTTAGCTAGTATTTATTTGGCATCGAGGTTGAATCTACTTTTCATTCAAATTTAATTTTTTACTTTGTTTTAATATATTTTCAAATAAAAAATATTTTTTACAAAATAATCGATGAAAATACCATGTAAAGAAGCTGAAGAGGTCAGAGACGTGAAGAGCCATTTTTCTACTACTTTCTATTTCTACACGCAACCAGTTATAACACTTGAACAGCTCTCATTGTCATTGCAGCATAACAAGAAATCTCCATTCTTCCAAGTTATAACCAAAATGTCCCTCCAAATTTGAGTCCACCAGGCCGCCAACATACAACTTTTAACCAAGTTAAGGTCAAAATAGTATAGAGTGAACAATATGGTCCGGCACTTTCACCATTGTCAAGCCTCGGAAAGAAAATAAGAGGACAGACAAAACTGATATTGATTAGTAAATTCAAGTTTACAAATTGTGAACTAAGTACAAGAACCTTTGAGGAAAAAGAAAGAAAAGAAGAAACCTAAGCAACAGAACTTAATTAGTGTTAAAAATAATCCTATAAAAAACTAACATGAAAAATCACTACTCTAGTCAGGAAATAGGTCCAGACTTCATGGCCATAAGCTCATCAACGTGATCATCTTCATATAGCGTTCTTCCATTTGCAATGCTTGGAAGTTAGCAAAACCATGCAATTGGGCTCATTCTTCAAGTGCTGGATGAAGCCAGCATCCATAACGGGACAGCTCTCACTTCTGGCGGTACTGCATTGTCAGAAGTTGCCGTGTTCTCGCAAACAACGGCAGCAGGGAAATTAAAACCCTTCATCGCCATTGCAGCTATTGCAAGAGAGCCATCTGTTGACTTTCATCAATCATAAACCCAAAGTTATTGGAAGAATCTTCAGAAGAGCGGCAAATTAACTCCAAGCCCCATGATCTTCTGATTTTCAATGGTGTGTGATTCTTCTGTTGGAAAGCTATGATACCAATATGGTTGAAAAGCTCTGATATCATTAATTGTTGAAAAGACTAAACAATCAATTATTTAACATCGCAAGCTTTTATTCATTACATTCAACACTCTTAAAATTTTGAATGCTTTGAAAATTATAACGTTTAATTAATTATCATAATCTAATAAGAATTCTAACAAACTAATTAAATAAAGATTTTAATTAACTAGTATAACACAAATCCTCTTTATCAATGATTCTACTTACACAAGAATTTTTATTAATATCTAAAATCTTCATTGCCCGGCGTCATTATTGGTTCAGTGCTGATGATTGGATCCTCGTTGAAACTCTGAACAATATTCAGATCATTGAAAGGTAGCTTCCGATAGACCCATCAACTCATAATCCTCGACTGAAATAGGTTTTTCCTCATGATTGCCACTAAAACATGCAAGAGCCATCTGTTGATGTTCATTGATCATTGGTTCTTGAATGAAGTTTCCAAGCCCAGGCTCGAATTGCAATCCGACAGGTTCACCGTTGACGAATGATATCTCATCATCAAAAGAATATGCAGCAGAGAAACCTCCATCATTCTCCCATGCAACAGAAGCCGCCTCAAGCCACATCTCCTGATTTGCAGTAATCTGCTGCGGTTCTTGAGCTTGTGACAGATCAGGTCCCGAGTTGACGGTCGCGGATGCCCCAAGCTCCATTGAAACTGTTGCAGCCTCAAGCCACGTGTCCTGATTCTGGATAATCTGCTGGGGTTCCAGAGCTGGTGACCTTGTAGGTATAGAGTTGATCACTATGCTTTGCATGATCTTGAGGATGTCATCATCTTCAGCAACTTCAAAAACTTCTGCATTGATGTGTTTCCTTTTTCTTGAGGTTGGTTCCTTATTATTTGAAGAACCACGTTCACTCTTCTTGAGCTGAGAGATCACAATATTTTCAGAAATAGATTCTGAACCATACTCCAACAGTATCCAACCATCCTTGACTGGTTTTCCATGTTTGTGGTATCGAAATCTTTTCTTCGTTCCAATAACAACTCCTTCACTGGATTTTACTTCCTTGCCACCATCACCATGCCAGGTACCGCCATGAGTACCAACACTTCTATTCATATTCTTAATACCATTGGTTGTTTTCTTATGTAACGTTGTAAGAAAATAAAGCCCATTGTCACCAAACTTGTGACCCTGAAATTTGTTGAATATTTCCCAGGGTTCTTCTTCACCATAAAGATCGTAGTCCTTGATCAAGGTGGCATCTTCTCCATGAAATCTTCCATGAATCTTGTTGTATAGATAATAGTTGATCAGTTCTTCTTCAGTGGGGAAGAACTTGAATCCAGGAGGTGGGCGAGGAAGACCGTTTTGCATTGTGCAACACAAGAATATGATTAGGGTTACGATATTGATCAATGATAAAGAGAGCTGCTGCTAGGGTTTTTTTTTCATCAGGAGAGATCAACTGGTTTATATATAGGGAGAGAGCCAAGGAATCAGTTTAGTGTTTGGTTTAATTCGGATTATTACAGATATACTGCGGATTATCCAATTAAATATAAGTTGTCTAATATATATTAATTAATATTTTTAGGGTAAATTCCAAAACACGGGTGGATTGTTTAAACGGTTGCAACGATATGCATGGTGGAAGAAGACAATGTGAATGGTAACGGTTGCAACGATATGGTGGTTAAAGTAGTTGATGTTGCTTCCATTCCTATAGGCTTCCTCTTCTCCCTCAACAACAATGCTAGCTTTCCGCAGGTTTCCCCGCCATCATCGGTACATATCTGATTAATATTTTCTAAATATATCTATATTAGTTTTAAATATTCCATATACATAATAGCAATTTTTTAAAAAAAATATATATATAATATACAAAAATCTTAATAATTCTAGTTAATATTAATCTTATAAAATATTAATTAGAAATATTTATAAACAATATTTTAATACAATAAAAATCATCATAAGTATATCATATTTTCATATTTATAACCACCCTAATAGGTGAAGAGGAAAGTGAGTTAGAGGAAGAAAAAGGTTGTTTTTCTCCTATTTTCTATTTCTCAAATAAAACTAGAAAAAATTAATTAAAACAATTTAATATTCAAGAGTGAAACAGAAAAAATTAATTAAAATAAAGCAAAAAAAATCTATGTCAATCCAGATAAATTCATTAATCATGTGATTACCGGCATAAGATTGGAATAAACTCATGGAGAAAAAAGCAAAAAATTAATAAAAAATCACAAAATCAATAAATCAAATATTCAATAATAAAATATTAAAAAAATTAATTTTATAAAAAGACTTAAAAAAACTAAAGTCAACCTATACTAAAATTCAAAACTCATGACTCTAATCATGAGTTTAGGACCAATCTTATAGAAGATAAATCCTAAAAAAACAACTAAATAAAATTATATATTAATAAAATGGTAAATGATGAAACTGAGGGAAAAACACAATAAAAAAATAAATAGAAATTAGAAAAATAGAAATTAAATTTGATACAAAAATATTTTGAAATTTAATTATGAGTGACATTGAAAATAAAATTTAATTAGCAAAGGGATAAAAAATTATTTATGAAAATATGAACCTAATAATCTTTGTTTGCTTTACTATATCACTAAATCTATTCTCATAACATTAAAAAAAAAAAAATTTGTTGATATGATTATATAACCAGAATATCCAAAAATTCTGAAACACAAATAAACTATATTTAAAACGTAAAAAAAAGTAAAGGTAAGCATAGGTTGGTCCGTATTGACATGGTAATAGGTGCGAGCTCTCATAATATTTATTTATATTATTACATTTTTTTAATCATCTAATTTATTAATTACAACATTAAAATGCATAATTATTAAATTTGGACCGCCCATTTGATTAATCTAGAAAACCTAATATGAGTTGAATTTTTAATTAAACCAAATAATATATTAACCAGGATAAAAACCCAATTCAAATTTGGTCATGATTGATATCATATAAAAAAACAAATAAAGTACTATCCTTTAAATAATAAAGGTTAACCAAATAATCTCAATGAACCAGACTTTTTTTAAATTAAATTAGTGTTTTTAAATTAATTTTAATAAACTAATAAAAAATTGAAAAAATATAATTTTAACCGTGCATTTAATATTAAACACATAAATATATGGGTCATCAAATAAACAAGGCCTAATACATCTAAGCCCAGTAAAATCCGATAATTTGCAGCCCATCTAAAGCCTGCCTCTTTCCATATCTCCTTGCACCCAATAAATAAAACTTCTCCCGCAGATTTCTTGCTCAACACCCCAAGCTCGCTCGTCTCTTCTTCTTTTTCTGCTCTTCTCCTCTGCTCTTCCCCACACATCAATCAATCATTATCATGTCGGCGATGGTACTAGACCCGAAACCCGCTCCAGCCACGGAGCCAAGATCCGACCTTGTACTGGACCCATCAACCATACCCATCGAAGACGACGATCTTTACAGTCGCTTAAAGTCTCTCCAAAGGCAGCTCGAATTCATCGAAATTCAAGAAGAGTATGTGAAAGATGAACAGAAGAATTTAAAGCGAGAACTCCTCCGTGCGCAGGAAGAGGTGAAGCGGATCCAGTCGGTGCCGCTTGTAATCGGGCAGTTTATGGAGATGGTGGATCAGAATAATGGGATTGTTGGGTCTACTACGGGTTCGAATTATTATGTCAGGATTTTGAGTACGATTAATAGAGAGTTGTTGAAGCCGTCGGCTTCTGTGGCGTTGCATCGTCACTCTAATGCTCTCGTTGATGTTCTGCCGCCGGAGGCTGATTCTAGTATTTCTCTGCTTAGTCAGAGCGAGAAACCTGATGTTACTTATAATGTAAGTGATAAACTTTTGATTTGTGGGTTTTTGAATTTGGGGTGTTTATAATTTGTAACTTGGTGATTTGACTAGCTAGGGTTTGGTAATTTGGGGTTAAGGGTTTTTATGGTTTGCTAGGGTGGGAAAGATTGTGTTTGTGATGTAAGGTTCAATTTTTGAAATTAGGGTTTTTTGGGGCATTTCGATTGGTAAATTGGTGATTGATTGAATTGGTTTTTTTTTTTTTTAATTTGGGTTTGTAAATTTGGTTTAAGAGTTTCAATATTTACCTAAGTTGATATTAGTTACTCAATAAAGTAAGCTTCAATAAATCTGGTTTAGGAATTTTCTTTTGGTTGGGATTTGGGTTTTTTAAGTTACTAATTAGGTGTTTGAGTAGCTAGGGGTTCTTTAATCAGGGTTATGAAAAATTGGGGTTTTGTATATTGGTTCTGTTTTTTGAATTACAGTTTGCTGTATACCCAAATTGCTGATTGATTAACTAGGGGTTTGAATTTTACAATTTCTAAAAATAGTCTTATTTAGGGTTTATTTTGTAGTTTTTTTCTTGGTTCGGTACCCTTGTGGATAAATTGTTTTCACGTGAACACTGCTGTTGCTAAATATATGGGTTTTCTGAAAAGAAGTCAGATTTTGTTCTTTGTGTGTTTTTGTAGTTGGAGCCTGATTATTGTTTTCTCTCTTAGGCCGTAATTTTGTTTTGATGGGGGCTTCTTTAAGTTTTTTTATTTGTAATTGTTGGTTTGAGATTTTTTTTAACTACTGGAATCTAGAGAACTGTGTATGTTTTGATTTCTAGTTCTTGCACTAATGATCAAGTGACATAGGGCCACAAGCTGCAATATTCATTACTTTGTGTCATTTAGTTTCTCATTTGAGTTCAAGAATCTAATCTCAACTGACACATGTTTCCTATTCTTCTATGATATTGCCAGGACATTGGAGGATGTGACATTCAAAAGCAGGAAATTCGCGAGGCAGTTGAGTTGCCACTAACTCACCATGAGCTGTACAAACAAATTGGTATCGACCCGCCTCGTGGTGTCTTGCTCTATGGTCCTCCTGGAACTGGAAAAACTATGCTTGCCAAGGCCGTTGCTAATCATACAACAGCGGCCTTTATTAGAGTTGTTGGCTCTGAGTTTGTTCAGAAGTATCTGGGCGAGGTATGTTTTGCATGTCCCAGTGGTGTTAAATTATTTGAGTTATCATTAACAGTTTCATTTATTTGCATGTTTTAGCTCTTCTTACGAAAGTTCTTAGAATCTGAAATTAGTTGTCTATTCCCTGATAAAGATAGAATCATGTAATTCATTCCTCTATAAATCCACCTGATAATCTTTTCTTGTCTCATGTGATATCCATCTGAGGAATTAAAAGCAGAATCATTGTTTTGAGAAGTCTCTTGACATTTGGTAGCTTTACTTTGTGGACATACTTGACTGGTGATGATTGCCTACATTTGCACCCCCATTATAATGTCTTTTCCCTTCTTTTATTCCAGGGTCCCCGCATGGTTCGTGATGTTTTTCGTCTTGCTAAAGAGAATGCCCCAGCAATTATTTTTATTGATGAGGTAGATGCTATTGCTACTGCTAGGTTTGACGCTCAAACTGGAGCTGATAGAGAAGTTCAGCGTATTCTGATGGAGCTCCTGAATCAGGTATGTGTGATGAAAATCTTTACATAATTCACAATAAAAAAAAAAATTGTCTGACTTGCAAAGTTGTGTTTTTATACTTAAAAGGGTTTTTTGTTCCAACCATAAATAGCTTCATTATGATGCACGTGTTATGTTGGTTGCCTTAGTGATCAGTTATCTACTTTTGTTGATGATTGAATTCTGCTATAGATGGATGGGTTTGATCAGACAGTAAATGTCAAGGTCATAATGGCAACTAATCGGGCTGACACTCTGGACCCTGCACTTCTACGTCCTGGAAGACTTGACCGGAAAATTGAATTTCCTTTGCCTGATAGACGGCAGAAGAGGCTTGTTTTCCAGGTAATTTCCTTGTATGTTTCAAATGGCAATATGTTATTTCTCATATTTTATAAGATTGATGGATTCATCCTCTTTGAACATCTTCTTATGTTCTGACATTATTGTTTCACAGCATCTTATCTCACAATGTATTGGCATTCTGGATTCAGTGGAATTTACTTTGAGTTGGTTTGTTTTTGTGCAGGTTTGCACTGCAAAAATGAATTTAAGTGATGAGGTGGACTTGGAGGATTATGTGTCTCGACCCGATAAAATTAGTGCTGCTGAGGTTGGTTGCTTTTGCAATTTTTTGTTAGCAGTTGGTTTTTCAAACCTGCATTTTCTTTCTTATGCATTTTGCATATTTTCTTTCACCTGATTTCTTCAGAGCTACTCCCCTATGGAGATCTTATAATCATTGAGGTTCTGGTTTATTTGGGAAGGAAAACAAAGGCTTGTAGGAATCAGAGGTTGGATATAAAGTTAAAGCTATATATTATGGTTTTGTTTGTCACAGATAAGGTCATAAAGTTCAGTAGATGTCTTTAGTGGTTCTTTAAGGTCAAGCTAATTAATTTCTTATAAGATGCTTTTTATTAGGGATAATGTGGGTAACTAGACTTCATAGAACTCTTGCATTATGTAGTGATACCACCAGAATATTGCATTACAAGGAATGTGATGTAGCAAATTTTTGGGATTAGGTTATGCATCCCATACATTGTGGATAATTGTGGATATGCATTTGGTATTTTATGAACTTTTCAATTTTTGGCCTGTTCTTCTCCCTTGGGCCCTTAGCTTGTGTATGGAGGTTTTCAACTGTGAAATAAGGTGGATATTAGAAATGAGAGAGGTTTAGATTGTTAATGGGAAGAGGGGTTCAAAAGCAATTCCCCCTCCCCATACCTGTCTATGCTAATTTTGGCTCTGACTAAATTTCTTATTATCACCTGCAATTGAATGGCTGTTTACAGATTCAAGCTATTTGCCAAGAAGCAGGCATGCATGCAGTTCGCAAGAACAGGTATGTCATACTTCCTAAGGACTTTGAGAAAGGCTACCGAACCAATGTGAAGAAGCCTGACACTGACTTTGAGTTCTACAAGTGAGATCTGGAAGCACGCACATCATTTATCATACAACTCGTTGCTCATGTTGGTGAAGTTATGTAGGCAACAAACAATCTGCTCACCTTTTGATTTTGTTCTGTAAGATATTGAGAAGATTACATTATGTAGTCTGGTTTTATATGCATTTGGAGTCATTTTCTCGTTTCAACTCGATATATTTTCTGTTTTACATTCATGTTTAGATGATTTATGAAGCTGGACATTATCACTTCTCTCGCAATTTGTTAGGGGTTTGACTGTTTGCCAATCGTAGCATATGAATGGTAGACATGCTATGTTTCTTTAAGAATGCCATCTCCTCGACAAGTGAATGTGTAAAGGAAAAGAACTGTTAGTGATGTGGCCTAGAAATGTGGATCAGCCAGGATAGGGTTGCTGGTTAACTCTAATAATAGGCGATTAGATTGCTTGATCAACTGAAGGATGGAAAAAGATGTATCTAAACAAGGCGAACTAGGTGTTTAGGCAGTTGTAGCCCTTTGTTTGGAAGGTAGAAATCCAGTTTTCTGTGTCAGAGCTGCCATGCATGTGAACCCTGCCTTCAGGGTTTCTCAGGTCACATATTTTCCGGCACTCGCAACTTCGTACTCTGCTTCTGTCCTTACTTTTCATAGGTATTTTTTAAAAGGGTAGCATTAGTGATCAGGATGCAGTCAGCTACCTAGTTTTGTCTCCATCATCAAAACTAGAAAATGCTGCCGTAGATTACATATTAATGATTCTTGCTATCAGTTTAGCAGCAGGGCCCTAGCTTGAAATCAACATGACTTGTTTACGGGCTGGGCTTCTTGATGAAGTGCCCAATTCTGAGATAGGGATGAAAAAGTTTCAAAGTATGAAACCATACGTCTCCGTTTCATATCTGTAAAACTACTAACTAAGAGGTAAGGGTCATGAATTTAATTTAGTTGGATGCATCGAGAAAGATCGTTCAAATAAAATAATTAGTTAATCTAAAAATATTTTATTCTGTTGAGAAACAATTTAGTCTTGTGAGTCCAACACGCCAATTAGCTATTTACTAAAAGAACATCGCCTTGTATTGTTCATTTTCTTGTACCTCTGTGTGCCTGGCTCGTCCTTTTCTTTTCTTTTTTCCTAAGAAAATACATGATTTGGCTATTGTTTTTTTTTTTTAATTTTCTTTTACATTGTTTCATATGCCTAATAATTTATTTTTGTTTGTGTTAAATTATATTCGAATTTTAAAAAAAAAAAAAAACTTATCATTATATTGGTGCCTGTGATGTCAAAAACCTTTTTTTTTTGTGAAAAATTATAGATTAGACCATGTGATTTTTTACTTTTTCATTTTTACTATTTGTTTTTTATGGGTTTCACTTTTCACTATTAAAATTTTATTTGCTTTATGTTTCATTTCCTAGACTTTAAGGGAAAGGATAGTGCTTAAAAAAAAGAGAGAGAAAATAGTTGATATGTTATATTTTGACATCAAAAAAAACTGATTTTTATGTTAATGAATATCTCTTGACAAGAAAAGTCTCATTAAGGTGTTGCTTACCATTCATGTCGCCAAAAAAAATAAATGGATATGGACTCAAAAAAGTTATTTGGTTTATTTTGATTTTAGTTTTTTTTTTTTTTTTTGACAAATTTTCTTTAAAAAGATATGTCAGGTTTCAATCGGGTCCACCAAGTTAGTGGTGAATCATCCAGTCGACCAGGTCCTAACATAACAACTCTTATACGATTTTATTTGAAACTCAACCCAATCTCAGAGCTATTTTGATGGAACACCAAGTTGACCTACCACATTAAACTAGGTTTAATAACATTATCAAAACATTTCATGCAACAATGTTTATAAAACTAACCAATTACCAGTAACAGAGGAAAAGTATTCTTCTCTGTAATAAACCAACTCAGGTGAAATGCACCTGCTTTATTGTTTATATGAATAGTAAAGTAAATGTTCCATCCTCTTTTTTTTTCTTTAAATTTTGTTATTTTTCCCTCAATCTCATTCTTATTTTTTAAATAGTCATTTAGATTGTTTTTTAAACGACCAAATCAACTGAATCACATCGAGTCAACCCCTGCACATTATATTTTAAACCTAGTTAGATAAGGAGTCAAGTTGAGTTAGTTTTAGACCGGTCAAGTTACCTAGATCAAGTCGATGAGATTCCCACACAGTTTAATTTAACATTAGGCTAAGCAAAGAGCCAAGTTAGGAGATTTTTTCATTTAATTTTGTTATTTTTTAATTTTATCTTTATATTATTTTATTGATTGACTAGGTTATTTTTAGACCAACAAAATCGACTAGTTCATATTTACAAAATTTAATTATAAATTGGAGTTAGATAAGAAATTAAATTGAAAATTTTTAAAGTTGATTTACTGAATTAGATTTAATATTAATATTAAATAATTTTTTATAATCGGAAGATTTTTTATTATTTATGATGCTAAAAAGTTTTTTTTTGATCCGCGGTACAGTGTTAGTATAAACGAGTACAAGAATAAGGAAGAAAGAAACGGGATAGTGGTCAAGGCTGTATGGTCTCCGCGTAGTCAACGGTTATTAATGATCTCAGTCTCCAGGAGCCCACTTCGTTTTGGCGGTAGAATCAATGAATCATGTGTCTATGGCAAGTTAACAAATGCTCTTCTTTTTCAATCAAGGAATAATCTCACTCACAAATAGTCTTGAAGGTTCATTGGACGTCAAGAAACTGAAAATATTTTGACAGTCCTTTTATAGAGAGTCTAACTGTTGTCACGATATTGTTCTGAAACACGGTTGAAATTCGTGTTTTTGAAAAATTTAAAATTATTTTTTTATATATTTTTAAATCATTTTAATGTGTTGATATTAAAAATAATTTTTAAAATATAAAAAATATTATTTTGATGGATTTTTAAGTAAAAAACACTTTAAAACGCGATCATTACTATGCTTTCAAACACCAAAACTTATTAAATAACCATAACTAGTATGCCATCATGTGTTATAATGAATTGGAAACTTATCTAAGTCTCTATCAAAAGAAAAAAAAAGGAGAAAAAAACGAGAAAAACTCTATTATCTACACTTTGTTCATCCCTCCAAGCACCATGTGAGTGATCATCTTTCCATAACAAGTTAAGAGAATAGTGATGCCTATTAATTGCATTCAAATTCAGTATTTAGCAATGATAATTACTTTCAAATAAGACGTTTAATTAATCAGTACTAATGGAGGAGTATTAATTAGATTTACTCTCTAACTCACTCATTTTTCAACAAGAACACTGTTTGAAAAAATCCTATGATGTTTAAGTTGTAACTATTGCATACTTGCAGTGCAGAAGAGAGATTAACACAAAGACAACATAGAAAAGATTAAGCGTATTTTGTTTTTAGAATGAAACAATTAAGCATAGTTTCTTACAATTACTGTTTCTCACGTACAGAGTTATAATTACTCTCAAGGCCAGTTAGGAAATCCTAGAAAGATTGGATTTGAAAAGGGAAACCAGAAAATATTTGTTGACGAGGAATCAACCTTAGAAAATAAATTAACTTCAATATAAGTATGATTACCACTTTTATCCCCCAAAAAAAAAAGAAAAATATTTGAGTCTAAATATCTTTTTTATAGATATGGGAATCAAGAATTGAATATGAGTGCTTAAATTTTCTCTCTTAGCCTCAAGTTTAACCATTTACCATGTAGTATTTAGTTATTTATAGAAAAATATTTTAATTTAACCTTGGTTTTAAGTTTACACATGATGGGTTTAACTTTTAAGTATAATTAATGGATGATTGAAGAGTGATTAAAAAAATGGGAATGGGAATTTAATGTGGAATTAGTAATTAATTTATATTTTTTTATATTAACTTTAATTTTTAAAGTCTTTCAAAAAAAAAAAACTTGAAGTCAAATTAAAAAACAAAACAAAATGATGTAAAAAGGAGAGTTAGCAATCATGTATGTATTCCAAAGCCAAATTAGCACATATCCTAAACACCTGTTTGAGAGTGTGGTTGTGGTTGTTTTTTAAAGTGTTTTTCACTAAAAAATGTATTAAAATAATATTTTTTATTATTTTTTAAAAATAATTTTTGACATCAGCGCATCAAAATAATCTAAAAACACTCAAAAAAATATTAATTTGAAGTAAAGAAAAAAATTTAAATATTTTTAAAATATTTTTGAAATGCGAAAACAATAGGTGAACTAATTCTCAAATCAAAGTTGTTTTTCCCCATATAATTCCCTAAAATTGGAAAAAGAACACCTTAACATCAATAAAGAGGGGGAAAAAGGAAACCCTAAAATGAAAATTAAACATGAAGGACACAAGAAGTCAAAGGTCAAAAGTATTCATTAGTTCCTTGCCATTTCTGTTGCTTATTGATACATGGAATAAGAGATATATTTCCATGCATGGAGGATATGAAATCAGTTCTTCCTCCATATATACCTCACACCCTCATCTCTTTCAAAGCCACAGGCAAACTCAAACTCACTCCATTAGCATAAAACCCTTGTTATCAACTCTTGCCATGTCTTCCACAGAGCAAAATAGTGCTGCAGAAAATATGAATAGTAATAGATCAAGACTTGATCTAAGCCTGATGGATTTCTTTGAGGGAAACTCGAGCGGAGAAAGGCGAATGTTCAAATGCAAGTACTGCAAAAACAAGTTCACCAGTTCACAAGCACTAGGAGGTCATCAAAATGCCCATAAACGTGAGAGAGCCATAGAGAAGAGGAACAAATTGCTGAGTGAGCATATGACTTATATACCATACCCATTTTGGGACATGGCAATAAGATCTCCCATGCATTATGCTTCTCTTGGCAAGAACCTAGGGGATGATACGAGTTCTATGATTCATAAGCCCTATAGCCATTGGTTCCGTGGTGGTTTTGGACAGGGCGGTGGACGGCGTTATGGGGGGCCATCAAGGCCACATATTATGAACCATCAACCTAGTTCGTCCAATATGCAAAATGGAGGGCTTCAGCCTATGCCTAGCAATATCTTTACAAATGGCAACCATACTGGGGGATCTAGCACTCCAAAGAATCAGAAGGAAGAAGGGCCAAGACTTGAGTTGTCGCTTAAACTTTAATTAGCCTTTTCTCTAGCCATTAATAAGCATTACATGCATGTTAAGTTATACCTTCTTCGATGATACTTTTCTATTTCATTTTAAAGCCCGTTGTCTTGAGGCACACAATCTCCTTCTCAAAAAGCTTTGTTCCTTCCTTTCACGTGTGGTTTTTCCTTCTTTGAGAGTTTGACATTGTTTAATTTGATCTTGACGATTTTATAATCTCAGAAGAGGAGAATTTGGCAAACAGTGCACCAGTAAAAAAAAAAAAAAGACATGTTATTAAGAGAAATTAATCTGATTACTCTCCTGCCAAGAAAGGAATACGCGAACTTAATTAATGAAAAAAATCCTGAAATATTATAGCTTTTTCATTATAATTAATTTAATGTTCAAAGTGCCCTTATACCGTCAAGCAACAGTGTCAACTTATAGCTAATAATCACAAATTAAATTATACTACCAAAAACAACAATAAGTTTAATTTTTTTGCTAGGATTGTTAATTCTAGTAAAAACTAGTAGCTAGTGAAGGTTTTATTCCACAAGTTCTTGTGGTGGCATGTACTATACACACACACACACACACACACACTCTATCATTCAGATGAGATCATCCATATTGTAAGTTTTTTTTTTTTTTTATGGCATTCTTCAACATATCAGGCACACAACACACGCACACAGCCTCCTCTCCCTCTAAACCAACACGACAACCCCTTGTCTCTGCAAAAAGCTTGCAAACCAGCAAGTAGTTTATTGTCCTTGAAACACCCAAAACTCGTTTTCATCTTCGTCTCCAAACCTCTAAGGACATCTTCTTTCTTAAAAATCACTGCTGCAGCCGCTGCCAACTTAACATGTTGCAATTTCCAATCCTGATTTTTTTATATATATATTATAGTTTTAAAATGCGATATTTACTTGATATAATAATTTTTATTCGTGATTTCTGTATATATTGTATTTGGGAATCGTCATAATTTTAAAATATGGTATTTTATCAAAACTTTTTGTAGTTGTATTATTTTACTAGATTTTGTTTTTGTGCTAATAGCCCAAAACTTTTCTAAGTTGGTGATGATGCGGAGAATTAGATAGAAAATATTTTTTAGAAGTTGTGAAAAAATAAAAATATCTTGTTATTTGTAGATTATATCAAACTTGATCCTCGGTTTTTTTATTGTTATATATTGTGTTTTGAATTTGTTTTTCAATTATATCCCTTATAATTTTGTTTAAATTTGATTTTTATATCAACTTTGATCCTCATTTTTTTTACTGTTATTTGTTTTTTTCTTATTTTTTTCTTAATTAAAATCTTTTATCTATCAGATTTTGTCTCTATTTTTATAATTTTCTTATTTAAAATCATTTATAAAATTAAAATCATTATTAATTTCATTGTCTTTTAATTTTTTTATCAGTCAGATTTAATATCCATTATTTTGATTGCTATTTATTTTATTTGAAGTAATTTATAAAATTAATTAGATTTTTTTTAATTTCATCATCCTTCAAATTTTTTATCTATTAGATTTGGTCCTCATTCCTTTTAATAAACTTGAAAACAAATAAAATATTAATAAGTTATTTTTCAGCTTATTTTCCATAACACTACTAAACATCAAAAAACAATTCACTTTTAAGGAATCCACTTTCTATGAAAACCATTTTTTTTTAAATAACTATTTTTCAGCAAATAAATAAAGCCTTAGATGATATTAAAAGCGCACCTTCCCTTTAATCTCGTGTATTCAAATAAACTTGATAAATTTTTCTATACATAAGCTTCAAATTTTAAATCTAGATAGTCAAGAATTAAGGATAACCTCCTCAGGTTGCAACCTTTCAAGTTACCCACAAAGTAATTATGTAGTTTTTCTTTTAGTGGGAGTAGCTTTTAAAAAAAAAAAATTGCTAGAAATATTGATGAAGGTGGGAAAGGTCTTTCTCTCAGGACCGCTTGGGATTCCTAAACATAAATAGGTTTTTTTTATGCAAAAGCAAGACGATATCTTTTCTATATGAGTTTTTTTTTTTTTTTACAAATATTATTTTTTGACAACTAATAATAATTAAGCTATTATACAAAAACATTACAAATATTACTTTAATAGGTACGTACTGCGATATCTAACATATTTTAATTCTTTAAATCATGAATATTAATGTATGATTAGTTATTAAAAAATTACAAATAAATTCTCTTGTACTTTTAACAATATTTCATTACTAATATGCTTTAATTTGTATTGGATGAATGACACAAATTATATATCAAGTGAAGTCGATACATGTTAATGGAATTCTTCAATTTATTTATTTTTCATTTGAACCTTTTCTCTTTGTTTCAAATAGAAATTTCAAAGAAATAAATAACAATATCCAATAATTAATTATATTTAAGAAACACATAAACAACAATGTGATGTGATGAATGACCAATAATCAAATATAGAAATTTTAAAACACAATCAAACAACACTTATTTAAAAATACTGAAAAAAAATTACTTATGAATTCTTAATCTTAAAACTACAAATTGCTGGAAATAAAGGAATATAATCTTGATATACCTCTAGAAAAAAAACTAAATCAAGTATATAAATATTCACATAACCATAACTAACAAAACCAAAATCCTAGAATTAGATTCCAAATATTTAGGTGAAGATTTGGTGGAATGAGCTATTGTCAGTGTAGTTATTAATCTCAGTTCAGTTTAGTCTAGTAAGTTGACCCGATAAATCTTTTATTTAAATCCTAACATATATAATTTTAATTTGTAATAGTTTTGATGTTTATCTATTTAAATTCAAATGACCTAGCAAATTAACCCGTGATCTAATTAGGCTAAATCTAATTCAAACCTAAACTTAAAAATATTTTTTTAATAATAAAATAATATTTTTTAATTAAAAAATTAATAACTTGATCTCTTTATCAAATCAGGTCTTCGGTCAGATTAACAACTATAATACTCAATGTATAGTCCAAGATAAGATTCATTGGGCTTTTCTCTTGACCTACTACTCTACTAAGAATCTGGATGGAAAGGCACCGACCCTATTTGGCGTGTCATATAACGTGAACGCCCGACAACGTGGAAGCAGCGAGCCTCCTCTCATAAAAACTACACACCCTGTGAGTCTTCACGTAACGAATCCCAAACCCTCGAAGATTTCCTTGACAAAACAGCCACTTCTACTCTCCTCCAAAATCTTAATAAGAAAAATCCAATCAAAACCAAATCTATATACATTAACGAATCCCCGCACTCGTCTCCCGCTTCAAAGAACAAAAGGGTCACCTGCACCATCTTTTGTTTCTCTTCCAAAACCCATCTGTAAGGGTTTTTTCTGTATATTTTCCTGTTATCTAGACTGGATCTTTTTCTCTCTCTTGTTTCGAATCTGTTGTTATATTATCTCATGTATATTTGTGTTTCTGTGTGTGTGTTTCTTTCCAGGTTCTTTTGGTGGGGGGTTTTTGCATGATGGAGGACAAAAGTTTTAAGGGTTTAAAAGTTGAAGGGATGCCAAGTCAAAGACAGGATTGGAGAGCGGAATTGACATCTGAAGTCAGAAAGAAAGTTGTCGAAAAGATGTACGCTTTTTTTTCTTTTTAATTTTATTGATTAAAGTTTCTTTGTTTGTTTGTTTGATTACATGAATAGGGTAAGTTGATGTCTTCTTGTTTTACATATTGTGGGGGTTTTTAAGTATTTTTGGGAATTGGGATAATAAGAAGTGAGTTGGAATAGTTGTCTGGTTGCTTGGTTACCAGTTGAGAGTTTCAGCATCGCATGTCGTATGCTTGGAAGTTTTTTTCTATCGTGAGTTATTGATATGTCAAACACCGGGTCAAACGTCAGGTTGAGGCCACGATCAGAAGTTGAAGCATCTGGTCATGGTAGACAAGACGTAAACGAAAACATCTGGTCAATGATCGACTAAATGTTTCCACACAGGGTCATCTAGTCAATCTTTCACTGAAAATTAACATTGATATGTCAGCACCTGCTGAGTTATCAAAATTACCAAAGAAATTTGAGGAAAGGTATGTTAAGATCAATCTATCTGGTTTCGTCAAGAAGCTCGCTTCAGGATCGCTTCTCCTTTGCAGTTTTTGTCCCTGGTTTGATATAAAATACCAATGTGTTTCCAATTATTTTGAACTTCAGATTTGCTAACTCTTTTGTCTACAAGTTTATGCTGTCTTGATTTTAAATTAAGTATCAGGTCACAGGATGGTTCTTGAGAATTACATATCAACAATTGTTACTCTGATAAACTTGTTATTTACTCATTTCAAATGCTATAAACTTTCATGATATGTTAGTTATGAAAGGAGGAACTTTTTATTGAGTTTGTGCTTTCTTGCTATGACATGATAGACTGGGAAACTTGAAAGACCACTACAAGATGCAGGCTTCTTCTGATCCTGAATTTCTAAATCGGCTAAGGAACATTGCTGTGCAATTTGAAGATAAGACATTCAGAAATTCAGCAACACAGGTAGTCATATTAATCAAATTTCAAACGCCACTTGACCAATCTGCTGTGTGCAAAATGTTGATTACTTATCGGTTCGGGCTGCGCTCTCGGAAGTATATGTGCTGTTAACTTTTTCGGCGATCTTTTTCTCTATCAGCCATGATTTGGTGACAGTTATGTTCTATTTAATTTCCTTTGCTGTCAATTATCCACGGAATTTTTACTTGGCAAACCATTAAAGGAGAAAATATTATATTTATTTCATCATCTTTTATTTCCTTCATGTTTCAGTTTCTATCAGTATAATTGATTGTTTTTTCCTATGTAAATATCTTCACGATATTCATTCAGAATTGTCGAAATCTTCCACAGCTTCTTATCCATTTCTTATATCTCTTGAGTTATTTAACCTGACTATTGAAATATGATTCCATAGATACATAAATTAGCTGCTAGTACGTATTATGTTATTTGGTTTTATTTTGTTATTACTTTCCTATTATTAATTATTTAATATGGTTTTTGGCTCATAAAGTTTCCTTTGTGTCAATTGTTCATTCTTCGGTCTCTTCTTTGTTTCTCAGGGAAGTTATGCTTATACAATAGGTAAGAAGATGGGCTCATTTGGTACCATAAAGTCTGAAGCTTCCCAGACAACAGGTAAAAATCCCTCAGGTAAGTTGTTTTATGGAGTCAGACTTAATAGCCAATACAGTATTATTATGCCTGTAGAAAGCATGAGAATTACAGTGGTTTAAATGCTCTTGAAATGAACAAGTAGAAACAAGATGACAAGTTACAGTTCCAAAATTTTTGTGTAACAGAACGCAACAATTTTGCGTCTGCCATTCGTTTTGCTTGTTATATTTTCTCTTGCTTAACTTCTCTGTATGCTAAAGCCCTTACTAGTTTTTAACCCAAATATGCACAAAACTCTTGCAGAAGTACAGACTGCACTGTTCTTTGTTTTAGAAGCTACAGCACTTTTAGGCGCTACTTTTCTGTATATAATGAGATTGATTTGAAGGAACTATAACTATTGATTTAACCTATTCTTTTCTGTCACAGGTCTAGGTCAGACCTCAATTGTAAATGATGCTGGTCAAAGCTCGGAGACAAATGCTATAGCACAATTTTCCCAATATTTGGTTGGTAATTTGGTTGAACAAAATATTCAACCAAATATGTCTCCTGATTTTCAGAGTGAAGTACCAGGAAGCCAGTCTTCAGATCAGAAGCTGATGTACCAGTTACAACAGCAGGAGTTGCAGGATCAAATTCTGAAGGATAAGGTCCAGAATATTAGTAAGAGGTTCGCCATCCAACCTGACATTCATAACCGCCAACCTCATCAGCGGCAGAAGCATGTTACATCACAGACTTCTCAGAATCTATATTCTCAGCCACCATCAGCATCACCACAATACCAGCAATCATCATTTGCACAGTCATCAAATAGCACAATGTTTCAACAGAATCAACAACTTAGGCAGCAGCATGATGCTTCAGAGCAGCGACAGTGGTCGATGCCCCAACAAAACGTTTTACCATCATTCCAGCAGCCCCTGGGCCAACAACGAGATGTTTCTGAAATTCAGCATCAGCAAAAAATGGCTGGACCACAATCAATTATCTTGAATTCGAAATTGCATCAGAGTTCAAGCCACATGATTCAACAACAAGGGGTTACGGCTTCTGAACAGAAAGTCCAGAAAATCACACAGCCAGTTCAGTCGCATCAGATTCTGGGTTCTCAAAAACAAAGTGGCTTGTCGCAAGAAGGGATCCAACCAAGACCTCAAACTTCAGCTTCCTTTCATCAGCAGAGGAGTATTGCTGATCAGCAGAAGCTGTTTCAGTCACATAGGTCATTTGCTGGGTCCTCATCAGGTATCAGCTTCTTCCAAAGTTTACTCATGTTTGCAGGATTTGTTATATATTTCATCACTTCATGGGCTCCTCATCTTGTATTGCTTGTGATGGCAAACAGTCCTGTAAAGCCAAACCCAATTCAATTGAATATCTTGTTTCTTCTGCTTTGCAAGGCCTTTTGTGTCGTCGTGATCTGACTCTTTTGGTGTTGTAGTGTGATGCTCCACAGCGAGGTGAAAGGTTTATTATCAAAAGCATATAGCTTATCCTCCTTTGATGTTACCTTTTGATTGAAAGCAGGGTATCCTGCTTTGATTCAAAAGCAAAGCGGCCTTCTTTTAAAGAGGCTTGTGCTTGTGCTTTCGCTTCCTGGGTTATTTTAACCCCATCTTTTCGTATTACTGTAGAAATGTGCCCTATCAATTTCATATTCAAAATATTTTTCATGAAGTTCGCAAACATTTTCTTTCTGTCTCTCTATCAATATTTTCTTCTGTTTTGTTTTCCCTCTTTTAGGGGCTAATAATGCATTATCAATATTTTGTAGCATCAGCAGAGCCAAAATCATCAAACCAACTTGCCAATACCGCGGATGGGCATGATGCGGACTATCAAAAGGTAATTTTTATTGATTAAACTGAGTATTTCTTGAAGTTTCCATTTTTTTTATTTGCAAAGGAATATCTGTCATTTGCATTGCCGAAGTATTTATCATTTCATATGGAATTTGGATAGGAAAAATGATAGAATTTTTATGATTATACTATGAATTGGTCATGTGGTGACAGCACCGTCCCCTCCCTGTTTGGGAAACAAAAATAAAGCTATCTCGGACACTCAAATCTGATGTATTCTAATGGTTGATAATGAAGTCAAAGATTCTTGCAACTGATTAGAATATCTTTATTTCCTTTGCAGCTTCAAGACTTTAAACAACAGTATAGGCCACAAATGGAATACCTATACAAAAATTTGAAGTCCCTACTTGACAAGGTATATGAGCTATTTCACTTCCTGCACTTTATAACTTGCTCTGGTTTCCTGAAGCACATATGTTCGCAGATGCCATAGATTGACCAGCGTTTGAGCTTTAATCCGTTAGTTTTTTTTTTCCTGCAGAATTTTCTGCTAATTATCACCTTTGATCTTTCCTGCAGGAAACAGATACAGATCAAGCTATGAAGTACATGAAACAAGTGATTTGGATAGAAAAAAACATGCCGATTTTTTCATTACAGCGGAATCAGATGGCAAATGCTTCCAAGGAGAAGTTGCAGATGGCTCAGCAAGCTATTATTAAGTTTGTGAACTACTTTCGGAAGAAGAGCTCTGCCTCTGTTGAGCAACAAGCAGACCTTTGTCTGCAGAACAGTGGTCAATCCCAAATATCTCAGCCTCCTCTAAACTGGAATGAGAAACTCCAGTTTCATCCAGTGAATTTAACTATGACAAATGGTTTGGGCAGTTCATCTCTCACATCTTCAATGCAGTCAGGGTTTCTAAATTCACGACCCAGTTTCTTCAGCTCACTTCAATATAGTTCTGGAATGGGTTTGGAACAAAGGAATGGACCTAGTATGGTTCAGCAGTCTGCAAGGAAAACAGGCATAAACTTTTCCACTGCACCACAACATACTAATTTATCTAGCAATAACATTGTGAATGCTTTCGATTCTCCGTTTGCTCATCAGACAACGCTGACACAGAACCTCGAGCAGCAAATGCAGAAACAAAATATTCAGCACAAAAAGGAACAGATGCTGATCCGTAACAGCCAAAAAAGTGGCTCTCCAGCTATGGAATCTCCAGAAAATCTGCATTTACCACTGATATCAACAACTATACATCAACCACACTCCAGTTCTCCTCGAAAATCTCAGCTCTCTTCTGCTCGTATGGACCAGCAAACTTTTCCTTTAGCTTCTCCCGCTTCTACTCCCTTGACTTCAACATCAGAATATGTCGCATTTAACCAAGTTGATAGCCAGACACAAAGTCACAATCAATCTACCGCAAGCGGCACACCTGGGATATCAGCCTCCCCTTTACTCGAAGAGTATACTAGCTCCCCCAACACATCTGACACAAACCAACCACTCCAGCGTTTACTTCAAGCTGTGAGTATATTTTCTCTGTTTGCTTCTCAGCACCTAAATGTCTACCAGTGTCCCTCTTGATATGATCAGACTCTGTTCCAATTAATTTGAAGTTCCCAATACATAAATTGATATCATGTCATGGAATGCCAGCTATCCCTTCATAACTACTATTTTTCCTTCCGAAATAAAGTTTACATGTTTATGTGGATGATCAATGTTTTCACAGGTAAAATCACTATCACCAGATGTATTAAGTGCTGCTGTCCATGATATTGACTCAGTTGTCAATGTGGTCGATAAGATTGCCGGCGGATCAGCTGAAAGACACTCCAAGGGTGCTATTGGTGAGGATTTGGTGTCTGAAACAATATTCCATGTACAAGAAAGGAACTTTGCCTTACAAAATTTAAGCATGAAAGACAAAGAGATGGAGCACCAGTCTAATGCAATGGCCTCGGACACGATCGGGCAGCCAATGGATTGGATATCTGATTTTGATTCAACTGCAACATCTAGGTTCAATAAGCTGAGAACCGAGGTATTCATCTGGTCCTCCATACTTTCACTCTTGTATTGAGTGCTCTTCATTGAATCCTGTCCAATATGTCCTACATCTGCTGCTAGGTTATGTCCTGTGCTTTATCTATTGTAGTTCATGTAACACTTCTCTTTTAACTGAGATTACTTAAGGTGGAAAGATGGTTAGTAATACTCATAAGCACAAAAAAGACTGTCTCCTAGATAATTAATCTAGTTCCCATTAATCCTTAAATGGAACATTTTGGTTGGATGGAACTCTCGGATTGCTTTCACTTGATGAGGAATTAGAATCTAAAATCAGCAATTCTTCCGGATGTGTCATTTTTTTCAGCAATTACAACATTATGATTCATTCTATTCATTGTAAGGTTTTATTTTTGTTAACTTCCACATGTCAGCAAGGCTTGTGCTTGCTTCTTCGTCTCATGCTTGTAACTCGCACTGCTTATTGCAGCCGAGCAACGATCTGTTGAACGAAATCAGACATGTAAACCAGCGGTTAGTCGAAACTACTGTAGATGTTGATTCAACAGAAGATGATTCTTTACCTGAAGCTAGTGCAGGAACCATTATCAAATGTTCCTATACAGCTGTGGCCGTCAGTGGAGATTTTAAATCATTATCTTCATCTCCCATGGTCAGATTTTCAAACTAACTGATTGATTGCAACTACAGTTTTTATTGATCATTTACTAATATATTAGTCCCTTTCATCACTGCTTACAGTTTCCAGAACTTACCTTGCGCTTGCTCGTTCCTGCCGAATTTCCAAATTCTTCTCCAATTATCTTAGATAAGTTACCTTCTGGTTTGAGGTGAGAAACTGGAAAATTCTTTGTGTTTGATTTACAAGTTTTACAAGCTGTATAGAATCTGATCCGAAATGTCTCCTGTTTACCTATCTCGGACAATTTCATGACAGTGACGAGCTAGAAGATTTGTCGGAGAAGACAAAATTGAGATTCAGCGTAGCTCTTCGGAACCTTTCAGAGCCCATGTCTCTTCTGGAGATAGCAAGGACTTGGGATGCTTGTGCTAGATCTGTGCTTTTAGAGCATGTTAAACCACTCGGAGGAGAACGCTTTAGTTCAAGATATGGCACATGGGAGAATTGTCTAACTGCATAACTTGTTGATTGTTATATGGTTTATACTCTTCCGAATTTTTCTTCCCTTTTATTTCGAATTGAGTTATGCTAATGAAATTTTCTTGAATATAAAAAATACCAGAATTAATTGATGCGGGTTCATGATTTATTAACAAAGCTAGTTTCGTAAGATATTTTTATATCTTAGGAAGTTTTGATTTATTTTCCTTTTTTTTAATCAATATTTTTCAATTAAATCAAATATAAAAAATAAAAAAATTAACAAAATCATATTTTATCAAAAACAAACAAATGAAATACCTTAATACATATAAATGACAATTTAATTTGAATCGAATAGATATTAACTTAATCAAATCAAATAAGTTAATTTTTTTAAATAATTATTTCTAATCCAAACATAACACAATATAAATAATAGTACTCAAATAATAAATATCATGTAGATATTTAAAATTATATATATGTAAAACTTAATCACGAATATCCACATTCTCCCAGTTCTGAGAACCGAGCCAAAAAATCAGGAAAAAGCTAACACAGCCCATCTCATAAAAACCAAGCAGCAAAATACTTCACCTTCTCCCAGTTCTGATTACCAATAGTCTATCTCATAGAATTCTCACAGCGTTTCATCTTAGTTTTAGCTTCCCGATTTAAAAAGAAACTCAAAAAAAGCACGAAGAAGAAAAACAAGAAGTGCTTATTATGTAAAAACTAGGCTAAAGTTATCATTAAACAACAAATCAAGAAGAAACAGAGCAAAATCTATCAAAGAATCTTGCTACTAGCTATCTCTAAACCTCATTATACTTTCAATGACTCTAGGCTGTGAATCCTACCTCACTTGTTCTTCTTCCTCCTTTTCTTGAATTGTTTAAAGAATCTTGCTCCAGAAATAAATCCTATTGGCCTCTTCTTAAATCTTTCGATGAATTCCGTCCAGAAAAATAAAAGGCAAAATTTAGAGTGAGTTTCTTTCTTATACATGTACACGTTTAATCCTTCCATGAAAGTTTCTTATTTATGTCCAAACCAAAAGCAAAATTTAAGTACAAAATCCATAAAATTTTCTAAGGAAACAAAAATATGCGAAAGTAATTCTACTAAAAACACTTCCATCAAGCAAATCTTTAACCTCTAAAGAACCAAACTTTAGTAGTCTTTATCAACGTCCTCAAAAGCCCAAGAACGTTCTTCACGTAGCTTTGCCTCTTCTTCAGGAGTAAAGTCATTCTCAATCCCAAAAAACTTTCTCATATATTCAACACTCTTGATCTGAATCCTATCAGCAACAGCCTGGCTAAGTAGGTCGAGCAAGTCTTCAGCCTCTAAGTACTTAGCCACAGTGATCATATCCAGCAACTCTTCATTACTCTTTTCTTTAAGAAAAAACTCACTGATTTTTTTCTGCTTTTCTTTATCTGGGTTTTCTTTAAACATGACGTGTTCCTTGCAGAACTCAATAAACTGTGAGAATGGCTTGGCCAATATATTCGGGAGAGGAACAATTTCGGTTGAAGGAGACTGATCTTCCAAGAATGATTTAACTATCACCAATATTTCCATCGCCACCGAATCTTCCAGTTCAAAGATCGCTTCGTCTGAGATTTTCAATGTGATTATCTTGGTGCTTTTTGTGGTGGTTTCTGCGGTTGTTTCGGTTGAGGGTTTGCAGGTTTCGGTAGTTTCGGCTGAGGAAGCCATTGTCAAATCGGAGAGAAACGAAGAAAAGAAAGGGTTGAAACTTGAAAGCAATGACGGAACGTGGTGATTTCCTCGTAGGGAAGGGTGTCTTTATAGGATTTATAGTGTGCGGATTTACGAAACTATCCCTATAGTGAGCGGATTTTTTTAACCTAATGTTTTTTTCTTTTTATTCTTAAATATTAGATTTAATAGGGATTTTTATAATTCTGGCTTTGGATTTGATTGGTTAACTCCGTTGATTCAAATTTTTTTTTCTAATTGGTTTTTTTCTTAATCATATTCTTCAATATTGAACTAATTGAGAATTGAGTTTCAAGATTTATTTTGGTTTACTTTTTATAAGGTTATTTCATCTCATAACTCGAGTTACAGGTTTGATAAATTAACTTGAGTTAACTCAAATTGTTTTTTAGTTGTCTCTTCTATAATTAATTTTTTTATTTCAATTACTTCCTTCAATATTAAACTTATTAGGGATTGATTTTCATAATTATTTGTTTCAATTTGCTTCCTATTGGGTTATCTCAATCTCATGATTCAGGTCGCGGGTTTGATAGGTTAACCAAGATTGACTTAGGTTTATTCTTTTTTTAATTGATATTTTTCTTTTTCATCCTTTAACATTAGGTTTATTGAAAATTAGTCCTTATATATGTTTGTCATGATCTTACGACCCAACATGCGGATTAGTAGGTTAATTCGGATTAACCCAAATCAATCTAATATGTTACTATCTTAATATTTAAAAAAATATATATGTTTGAATATTTATTTTGATTCAAACTATATTTTTACTACAATTTAAGTAAGAGCAAAGGCAGAAGAAAATCAACAGAGTTAGGAGCTGTAAGCAATTCAGAGCCGTTATTTATCCCTTCCTTTTGTACTAACAAATCTGAGACCAATGCTGATACAAGTAGAGCAGAAGGTAGTTGTAACTTGTAACAAAATACACAAATCTGTAGAACATTGAAATCATTAACATGAGTAAAACAAGATATTTACAAAAAGTTGTATGCAAAAACATCCCTATTGGCACTCGAAATACTGTAAGCTTGCTAAAGAGAGCAAGCTTATTTATCACAGAGATTTTCTCAAAACAATGAAGGATTGAAAAATGAGAACTTAACTATACAAATCTCTTATGTTCAGTAACACTTCATTGATTACAATGACCAAAATCAACACAACAACCTCTTCGAAAGACACATGCTAATTAAGCCCAAATACCTAAAACCATTAAACCAAGGTGAATGCCCTAAAACTGCTACTACACAGGACTAGAAGGAGCCATAACTAGCCATGATCAAAGGCCAAATTAAGACCAAAGACCAGAACTACTGAGACATTAAAGCCATAACAAAACATTGACATCTGGATCTGTTAAGCATAACCACAAAGAACTCTAGTGCCCACAAACATCAAACACCAACCGGAAGAATCAACCGTCCTTGAAAAATGGAAAGAATGTAATACAGATTAATCAAAGAACATATACCGCTAATTCGGACGAGGGAAATTTGAGACCCGAATTGCAAACTTGTAGGCAAAAAAGCAATCTAGGGTCGCGTACTTTACTTTGTCAATAGGAAGTATATTCGACCTCCAGTCGCTTTGAAGAAAGTTAGAAGGCTTTATATACTGCTTCGAGAAATCCATGGATACCATGTTTTGTATAGACAAATTGGCAACGTTACGGTACCTTGTTGGATTTGCAAGACAGGCCTGACATGGAATATCAAACCAGTTTCTCACAACAAGATTGTATGCCTGACGAAGATATTGGACTTTGTACAGCATTTCGAAACCGAAGAAGTCTACATGATCGTGATTCAAGAAGTGTTCCAGGGAAGATCTTGGAAAGTTATCTGGAGGAGAAACCTGATAGATGATGCATGTATGCTCATAACAGAACTGAAGTGTAACAGGAGGGTAGAGGTTGGCATCATTAACGAACTGGTCCCAAATCATGTCCATAGATACCCTTAGTCTTCTGCCTCCATGTGGAACGAAAGCCGAAAGCAACTCAGCAATCCAATTCGTGAGGTATGTAGCATTACGGGTAACGGTTGTGTAACAATGCATGTTGTCACATTGCAATTCATAAGCAAGATAGTTCTCAATATGATTTCCACCCAAGAAAACCATGCTAGGTTCAAAGGTTTTCATGAGAAATCAATAAATTGCGAAGGCTATAAAGCTGGAGTTTAGAGAATTGGGAAGAGAATGAAAAGAGAGACAGTTCTTGATCAAGAAAAGGGTCTTGATCAAAGAGAGTGGAGGTTCTTGATTGAGAAAGACACTTTCTTTATAATTAAAGAGTGTGTTTCTATGGAGAAAGATAGTTCTTTATTGAGGGAGAAAAGGAAGGGCAATGGTAGAGGCAGCAGAGAGGAGAGGAGAGGAGAGTTTTATATATGCTGGTGACAGGTTCTGCTAGTTTTTAAATCATTTTCTTTATCTCCAATAGTAAGATTTGTAAACTAATTAATTATTATCATGTTTTCTTCAAGCAAACCTAAGAATAGTAGAGGGACTCGATTCAAACAATTTACAGAATAGAGAGACCAAGAAGGTAAAGTCCATTGTTAATTTAGGTTGTTTCTCCTAGACAAAATAAAACATAAATAAATAAAATTCTTAAGACTATTGGAACTAATTTGTGTAAATTGCGAGTTTAAGGATTGTTTTGTATTTGGTATCATAGCCAAGGCAATGGAAAAGAATAAAAAAGTGATTGAAAGTTAAAATATTGTTTAAGTACTAACTACAGAGTCATTCAAACATTTACAGTAGCATCATCGGTTAAGCATCACCAGAAATTAAGAACACTAGTGCCCACAAACACCTAACACCAACCAGCAGAATATCAACAATTCCTTGAAAAATCAAGCTCCCAATTTTATAACAAGGCCACACAAGAACTAATCTTGATTAAAGAATGTGATACAGATTAACTAAAGAACCAATACCTCTAATCTGAACGAGGACAAATTGAGACCCGAACTGCAAACTTGTAGGCAAAATAACAATCTAGGGCCGCGTATATTACTTGATCAGTAGAAAGTTTACTCGACCTCCAGTTGCTCTGAAGAAGGTCAGTAGCCTTTGAATACTCCCTTGAGAAATCCATGGATACCATTTCTTGTAGAGACAAATCCACCTTGTCACCAAACCTGGCTGGATTTGACAGACGGGCCTCAGATGGGATATCAAACCAGTTTTTCACAACAAGGTTGTGTGCCCGACGAAGATATTCGACTTTGGGCTTCATTTCGAAGCCGAAAAAATCTATGCAATCGTGATTCAAGAAGTTCTCCAGAGAAGACGTGGGAAAATTATCTGGAGGATTAACATGATAGATGATGCAAAAATGCTCATAACAGAACTGAAGAGTAACAGGAGGGTCGACCTTGGCATCATCATCAACTGGCTTGTCCCATATCATGTCCATGGATACCCTCAGTCTTGTGCCACTATTTGGGTTGGTAACCAATTTACATAGGTTACCAATCAGATCCATGAGGCGTGCAGCATTACTAGTAACGGTTGCGGTACAGCGCATGTTGTCACATTGCACATCAAAAATCTCAACGCCCTCACGATCATTCCCACCCAAACAAATAGAGCGAAGATTAAAGCTTTTCATGAGGAGTAACTTGGTAAGTTTAAAGCTTGAGGTTAGAGAATTGGCCAAGAGAAGAAGAGAGAAAGTTCTTGATCAAGAAAAGGGTCTTGATCAAAGAAAGTGGAGGTTCTTGATCGAGAAAGAAAGTTTCTTGATAATCAAAGAGAAAGTTGTTGATTGAGAAAGATAGTTCTTAATTGAGGAAGAGAGAAAGGGTAATGGTAGAGGTAGAGAGGGGAGGGGAGGGGAGTTCTCTGTTAGAGTTTGTTAATGAAACGATGAGATTATATATATGTACATATAAAACGATGAGTTTTATAAGTTCTTAATTGAATCTCTTCAATCTCCATCCATATTTGTTGCATTCAAATTGTAGGTGTTTCTTTATAAAAAAAAAACCGGATCATCAATGAAAAAGTTGATGCTTGCTTGAGCACAAAGAAAAAACAGATGCAAGCAAGCACACGTCTATTGGCACTCAGACATGGGGCAAGTTCGTAAGAGATTTTGTCACCAAAATAGTAGAAAGATTAGAGCTTATTTCACTGCACGAATCTTTTCTTTTCATTAAAAGTACTTCACTGATTTCTTTCAATTTTTGAAAGTTGAGCATACAACAAAGAAGTCGGCTAGTTTACAAGGACCCAATATCATCAAGACAGGATGCATCAACATCCTCTTCAAAAAAACAGCAGGTAAACCCCATCAGCATACAAAGGAAACCCCCTAAAACTGCCTACTAAAGAGAGCTAGAAGTAACCCTAACTAGCCATTAAAGTCATGAGAAAAATAAACACCAAACCATCAGAATCAACAGTCTCTTGAGAAATATTTGAGCCTCCCTGCAGGTGCAGAAAAAAAGAAAACAAAAATATAACGACACCACCCAAGAATTAATCTTTAAACAACTTATCATGTATAATTTCTTAATCATGATTCAATAATTGTTACAAATTAATTAAAGAATCACTACCTTTATAATGGAAGAGGAAATGTGATCAGATTTGCAATCTTGTAGACAAAAAAGCAATCTAGGGTCGCAAACATTATTTTATCGAGAGAAAGTTCACGCAGCCTCCAGTTGCTTTGAAGAATGTCATCAGGCTTTAGATACTTCTTCGAGAATATCACGGATACCAGTGTTTGTAGAGGCACGCTGACGTCATGGTTACGGAGGAATGCTGGGGTTGAAAGACAAACCTGACATGAGATATCAAACCAGTTTTTCACAACAAGATTGTATTGCTGACGAAGATATCTGACTTTATACAGCATTTGGAAACCGAAAAAATCAACATAATCGTGATTCAGGAAGCTTTCCAGGGAGAATATTGGAAAGTTCTGTGGAGGAGAAACATGATAGATGATGCAAAAATGCTCATAACAAAATTGAAGGGCAACAGGAATGAAGAAGCTGTGATCATCAACGGACTGGTCCCAAATCATGTCCATAGATACCTTCAGTCTTTTTCCACTATTTGGGAAGGTAAGCGAAAACAACCTAACAATCCATTGCATGAGGCATATCTCGTTATCAGTAGTGATTGTATAACAGTACATGTCGTCACATTGCACATCAAAACAATCATAGCGCTCAAGATTATTCGAACCTCTGTAAGCAGAGCGAAGGTTAAAGTTATCCATGAGAAGTAAATTGCCAAGGCTATAGAGCTGGAGTTTTGAGAAATGGGAAGAGGGTGAAGAGAGGCAGTTCTTGATCAAGAAAAGGTTCTTGATCTAAGAGAGTGGAGGTTCTTGATTGAGAAAGACAGTTTCTTGATAATTAAGAGAAAGTTGTTGATTGAGAAAGGTTTTTTTTTATTGAGGGAGAAGAGAAAGGGCAGAGAGAGGAGAGGAGAGGTTTTTGTAAATGAAATGATGGGATCAAAGACACATATACGTGCGTGTTTGGGGTGCAAAACAAAGAAGGGAACACGAGATTTAATATTTCAGCACGGCAAATACTGTGGAATTTAAGTTTTTTACATGAAAAAAAGTTTCAAAAACACAGAAGAAAGAGGATAATCAAAGGAATATTGAGAGTTCAATTATACAGGTAACAGGTTCTGCTCGCTTACCGTTTGCTTTTTGTTATTAGATTGAAGGGTGCTGGTTCGTCTTCTTAATTCCTAAGAAAATATGGCCGGGCCATGCTGGATCAACAGGATAACTGATGTTTTTCAAAACAATCGTAGTTTTAAGTTTTTTTAAAAGAAAATAAAATCTCAAAACAAAGCCCTTTCTATTTTATTTAAAAAAAAAATAGATTAACACACGTTAATCCACCGACCGGTAACTTGATCTTTGAATGAGGTCAACTATTATAACTATAAACTAATCGATTGACTTTCGGCTGGTTTCTTTGTGAACCGGACTCCACTCCCCTGTAAATTCCAGGCCTGATGATGATCCAATTCAATTTAACACATGAATAAAACTCAATCGATTGGTACATATGAAACAATAATCTTGCTTGTGTTGAGCCGGTTCAAGATTAAAACCGTTTGTGAAACCTATAATAGGTTGGGGAGTGATTTGTAGATGTCCCAAAGAGTTGCCATAGCAAGTTAGATCAATTCTCGCACTCATGATATAAACCTTATTTTAGATATAGCTTTAAAATTATGCTGCAACAAAAGATTTATAAATATATATATAAATAAATACTAATCTCCTAAGGACCAAAAATTTAAGGTAGTTTTTAACGAATTGGTCATAAAAATATATTAGAAACCTGTGTTCCAAGCTTTTGCGCCTCTGAGGACATGATTTGGCAGCATACTGCAGCGACTGCTATAAGATTACGACAGTGATCGGCATAACTTGATATTTTATAATTTTAATATGTTAATGATAGAATTTAAGAAAATTATTTCAAAAAACAATCTCAAACGCACAAATAAAGATGGATCGTCAGCCTGTTGAAAAGGACAGGTCGTGTGTTTCTTCTCTGTTTCTGTGAAGATGGATGTTGATTGCTAGACACAGAAAATCAAATAAACCGAGCATATAAAGTAGAAATCATTCTGCGCTGTAAGATAATGTAACTGTGACGATGTAAAAACAGTGCAATACATTGAAATACTTTATAGCAAGCATCCAGTAAGATGCATAACTAGAAGCCCTCAAATCCCATCATGAACCCTAGCTCAAGCAGCCACCAAACTCTCCCCAATCTTGCAAGACAAAAAGGCATCAAGACAAGCATATTGAACTTGAGCAGGAGTAAGCCACGGATTGTCCCACCTACTCAGAGTGATCCTTTTCGGCTTCTCAATCTCCTTCCCCAAAACTTCCCTCGCCAACCTTTTTACCCCTGAATTCTTCCACCTCGAATCCCCCAATTTCTCAGCAGCTAAACCCCTTAAATCCACTGCATTCCCCACGCTCAGCTCATAATCCTCTGTTAGCTTCTTCACATCACCCTCAATACCCACCCCAACAAAAGTATAAGTCATGTCACTCAAAAAATCATGAAGGGATTGTGGGATACCAGTGGGACAATGCAGGAGTTGAAAGATCAAGCAGTCATTGCCAGCTGAAAGCTGGAGTGTGGCAACTGGGTTTTCGATTCGACGGAACCTGTTGGGCCTCCACTCGACGTCAAGGCCTACTATAAGTGGACGGTGAGCATGGTTGTTGTTTTGGAGGAGTTTTTGTTGGGTTTCGGCGATCCATGTGTTGACGAAGGAAGACGTGTGGGTGACTAAAGTGTGGATCCTGTCATCGAAGAATTTGACATCGTAGAGGTTGTGTGTTTCGTACGGGAGGTGGTGGTTTTCAATGCTGATTGCCATGGTGGTGGCCGACGAGGTATGGTTATAGATGGCTGAAGGGGGCCTTTTAATGGTTTAACACCCTAAGCTAAGAGTACCCAAGTTGCTTTTCCCTTTGTGGGTAAATTCCATTTTAAACCCTATAGACTCATCACCAGTGTTTCACTTATATCTCTGTAGTTAAAAATCTTACAATATTACCATTCTAATTTCTGAAAAGCTCTAATAATATCTTAAAATGAAAAAAAAAATTACTTTTATTTGACAACTAGGTTGAGTTCGGTGGATTCGGATATGGTTGTCTTGGGTTTGGATTGTGTTTGAATTTGGAATGTATTTGGATTTAGACACTTGACTCTAACCCTAACCTCTCAATTTGAAACTAGTTAGGGCATGTCTATTGGATTAATTGGGTCTTGATGACATCAATTGAGTTTAATTTTAAATTCGATTTGGATTAAATCTTGATTTTCCCGATATTTTGAATCAATTTACAATGTTAGCCTGAACTTAATAACTATAAAGTATAATTAATATGATAAACTTTATATATATAACGACATGTCATGCTTTCTGTCATTTCAATCAAATATAAAGTCGTATAACATTGCAAAACTTCACTACCAAGTTATCTAGTATTTTAATGAAAGTGAACGACAACATTTTATTTTTATAATACTTTAATGGAAACATTGATATAAAGGTGGATTGATATTGTTTTTTTTTTTTCCATCAAGGAAAAAAATAAAATGAACATATTAATTTATATCAGTATTGTTTTTAATAAGTTGCCTTTTAAAATAAAAACATCAATAATTTACTAGGTTTATAGGATCGATCTTATCCAATTATAAAACTTAATTAAAGTTTGAATTGTGTTCTGAATCTATTTGATATTGGCTCAACTTGTCGAATTGAATTTCATAACTAATGCTTAGATCGATCTGATCCAATTATAAAACTCAATTCAATTTGTGTTTTAAATCTATCTGATCTCAGCTCAACCTGTTTTAAAACTAAGTCAAGCCTTCATAGGCTCTTGTCTTTTACAATCATCTTTAATCAAAGGTCAAACATGAAGATTTTTCATTGTAGTTAATGAGTTAAATCATTATTCATTGTAATAGTGATATCACGATTTTATCTCTTCATCCAAAAAACTTAACACCAACTATTAGAGGCACTTAAGTTTTTTCACAATGTCCATCAGTTATTACTAAATTGATTGAAAATAAATAAATCTTTTTTCATTTCAAATACATAATCTAACAACAAAAATATCATTGGAAGCACAAATTTTAAAACTAATATCAAGGGGCAATTTTGTATTTTTATAATGGTTCTACTGTTATTATCAATTCAGTCAATGAGAAATTTGTTATTTAACCAAATATAAAAAATAAAAAACACAATGAAACAATTAAAATGTCCTTAAAAACACAAATTTTAAATTGGTGTTAAGGGATTTTTTTATCTTTTCATAATAATTTTTTATTATTATCAAGTCAATTTAGAAAAATTTTAGTATTTGACAAAATATAAAAAATAAAAACAAAAAGGTTGGGCATGTATGGTGCCTTCTAAAGTCCAAAAATGCCTTTTTTGTGTCATTGAAAGCGTCGTCGGGTCCTTTTCTTGATAGTGCGGCACGTGTCGGTGCTTATGGTCTGATTTATCGTCAATGAATCTTTTTTCTCTCTCTCCTCCCTTGAAAATTACAATTTTTCCCTTTTTATTGCTATTATTCTAACTTCAGTCATTATTCTTTTTATTTCTAATTTTTATTATTAGTCTTTTTGTAGAAGTTTTATCTATTTTTAATTTCATCTTTCAATCTTAATTTGCCATATATTATTTTTTTATTCAAAATGACCTCATTCTTTTGGTTATTTTTTTGAGCTTCTGTTGAATTGATTTTTCTTTTTAAATTTACCATTCAATGAAATATTTATTTTTATTTTTTAATTTAATTTTGATCCTCATTCTTTTTTATTGTTTTTTGTCGTTTTGTTCAATTAATTTTTCTTTTCAATATCACTTTTTAATCAAAAATAAAATTTATTTTGTATTTTAATTTTAATCCTTATTTTTTTATGATTGATATTTTTTCTAAATAAATTCGTTAATGTTTAATTAATTAAAAATTAAATTTCATAATTTTTTTAAATAAAATATTTTTATTTAATATCATGAGTACTCGGTATTTACTCCTACTTTTGCTACTTTATGATTTGCAATTTGAGGACAGAATCTTTCTTAATTACATCAACAAAATTAAGACCTTCTGTAATTTCATTACATACCATATTACACACAGCTGTCCAAAAGAAAAGTCTTTATCTTTATGTCTTCTCTCCTCGTGAGTCATGACCAAGAATAATGGCAGAGAAAAACAACATTGAAAAACCTTCCAAAAATCAAGATTCCAGCCAAGACCCACCATTACAAGCTACTTCTTCTTCAAGCCGGGAACTCAAGAAAGAAAAGCAAGGAACAATCAGAGAATCCAAGAGGAGAAAAAGCTGCCCTACAGCACTCGACAGGATTGAAGAATTCACTCCACCGAACTTTTCCTTCACTTTTGACTCCCAATTCAGCACCTATTCTCAAGAATTCACACCCAAATTCGGATCTTTCAACTTGGTGCCATCAACCAAAGAAAGATTGGATGATACTGTTCTCTGTTCTCATCAGAGCTCAGAAAACAAAGAAGGCCATCAAGAAGATAAGCAGCAGGTAGGGGTTAGTGAAGAAAGAGTGGTCGGTGTTAGCACATTGAGGAGGTCCATTGATGGGATTAGAGAGAAGAAGTGAGAGAGTAGAGAATAATTTGGGATATGTTTCATCTCATGTATGATTAGATTAGAGAGAGTGCACTAGAAGAACATAATGTTTCATGTAATGGAATCAAAAAGGGTAATAATTCTGTCTTCGATCATTGTTTCTCAACGAGCATCAAAGCATCCTTCTTTATCTTTCTTGTCTTTAATTTTCTTTCTTTAGGTGGACTAGGCTGGCAGTTTGAGTGGGTCATCATCACTTACCAGGTGCAGTTCACGTCCACGTGCGGCCTTCAATTATTTGGCTTATTTATTATTCCTTTTTTAAGACCTTCAACCATGATGTGGTGGAGGGTGGAGTTTGGAGGGTCATATGGTGGGGTTTCAGAAAGCATAAATGGCTGGGTCACGTAGATGTCAAAAAGAAAGGAGGAAGAACTATGGTTCAATGTTATATTCGTTGAACCGGGTTGATCTGAAAAATTCTAAATTCCAAACCTGATCTATTTTGGGTTCTAGTTAAATCGAATAAAATATTAACCTGATAAAATCTAGTTGACTAGGCCAAAACTGATTAGGTCAATGCTGAGAAAGTTTTTTTAATTAATGTCAGATCTGGTTTTTGGATTGTGAACCAGCACATAAAATTTTCTGGATTAATAGGTTATTTATTTAATTTATAGGTCAACTAAGATCAATCATTTCTATTAAAATGGTATCATTTTTTTAAATTCTTTAGAGTTAATATCAACAAGTTTAAATTGAGTTTGATTTGATCAATTTATCGAATTAATCAAGTTTTACCATCTTAATTTCTTTGACGATTCAACTTCAAACTCGGCCCAACTCACTGAAGTTGTGTTTAACAACTATAGTTTGTATGGTCACGTAAATGGGTCCAAGCCTATATTGATGCCTTAGTTGTCAAAGTGAAAGGATGAAGAACTTGGTTGTTATGCTTGTGGAAACATCTTATTTCAAATTGATATTTGATAATTGTGTTGCCTTGATTTGCTGTAATGATATGTAATTGGGACTGAAATTAAATTTTTTAAGCTTTTTTCTTGCCTTCATATTTTCCAGCAGTATCCAGTGACTTCGAGGAATTTTTAAAAAAAATTCATTTTGAACAAAATAATTGATTCAGTAACCCACGAGATAACCGGTGACCTAATAACCTGCTCTAAACCATGTCCGACCCCAAACCAGGTCTGACAGCCATGAACTTGAGAAGCTGAGAAGAGAAGCTTTTGCTATAAAGATAAATGCTTAGCAGAAGCTAAAATCCAAATCCCATTATCTACAAAGTATATTAACATAATATACAAGTTTTTTATAGGCCGCAAAACACTACACTTCGAATTGTTTGACTACATATAGTCATAGCAGTAATGGCGCGTTGCTATTGTTTATTACCAGCATGCTTTTATTAAAAGGACAAGCTTTAAAAGTATAGATTGGCATGCCATTACGCCCACTAATTATTCTGTAATGGACCATTTCTACTGTAAAAGAGGAATTTTAGCATGGATGTTGATTCTCACAAGCGGTTCATGTGAACTAGTACATCCCAGATTTGTCTCATGTTGTCCAAGCTTATGTATGACTTCGAGCCCTGATTGCTGCAAGATATATTTGTCGTGGAAGATATCACTAGATTTACAAAACATAAGTCTCCGGTCTTGGAACCCCAGTTAGTTGCTTTTCAAAGGAAATCTTTTCTAGACCTTTGGCAGCTTGATGCTTGCCTGTAACCATCACTATCGTTTCTTGATTCCCTTGCTCGTCGGTTTCTTCAACCGAAGGATGTGAACGTCCACTCCCACGAACAAGACCTTTGATGCTTGAAATGAGTTCTTTGTCATTCATCAGAGACTCTAATGTCACGTGTACACCTAAGCATGACAGAAATATACAGCTTTGTTTATTAGCTGGAAACAAAGAGGAGCTAGAATTCAAACATTGAGATGCCAACCAAATCTATAGAAATAGAATTGAAAACATACGGTATCTCCAATAATGCTTTGGATTTGTTGGGTCATTGATCGTCTCCTCTGCTGCAGGGCGTGTCGTGTACTCTTCTTTTAATGCTAACAGGTCCTGATCATTAAAGAAAAGCCCCTAGTTTGTATGAATTTATGTTGGCTAAATCGGTCTAATACATGAAATGAAATATTCACTGGTTAGGATATGGATTTCCCTAAGATTTGATGTTTGATAATAAAACCAGGTCACAGTACCTGAAGGGGGAAGATTGCCCACATTGATGGAGCTTCAACATGTTGCCTTAGGACAAAATGTGCAATTTCTGGAACACATCGACTAGGCGGGATTCCATCAGACCCCACCACGTTCTTGAAATATCGACACCTTCTTTCTTCATCTTCCTCCCACCAAGCACGCAAGGTTGAGCAGTCATGACATGATGGAGCACACACCTGAAGCACGTGAAGGAATTGAGGTTGCCAGTCCAATTTTATATTACATTCTAATGGAGCTGAGCAAGGGCACACATGCGCCTCAATGATATGTCCACAATATAGACGAGAAATATAACACAAGAAGTCTGGAACTCACCGTCATGTAGCTGTATTGAGAAGGAATACCAAACTCCAGGTCAGGTTCACTGGACATACGTTGAATGCGTAAACCTATCAATCCTAGTTCTTGCATGACCTGCAAACATTATCCAATCATGCTTAATTTTCATGGAATGCGGATTGGAAGTAATAAAGTAAGCGAAAAAGAGAAGAGATGTAGGCAGTTAGAGTTGAAGTTGGGAAGGATTCGAAAAACATACAGGGTGAACACAAGCAGGAATTAGACCCAGATCTTCCCCACAGGCTAGCATATCTGATGAGTCCAAGAGAGCAGGCAAGGTCTTCAAAGCATTTTGCCTCCATAGATTTTCTTGCCGATGGAAATAGTAATCATAGTACAATCTTTTGAGAACATTTTTGCTGTATTGCATAACAAGTAAGAGAAGCTATATCAGCAGGAATTGAGAGGTTTGATGAGATGCAAGGAAACAAACTAGTACTTGGTTATAGAACACCAGAATTATGGTAAGCAAAAAGGGGATGAAAAGCTTTAGTTTACTACATTCTTCTATGGGTCACTCAATCCAAATGAACTACGAATTTCTCACAGTAGATATGATTAGGGTACCTGTGGTCATCCAAATCCTGAAAACTTGAAGTGTCCTCAAGATTGAAACGAGGGTAGAATTTACTTTCATCCTCAGGATCTCTAATAAGAACTATATTCTGCAAACAGAATTAATAGATAAAAAACAAGAACCGAGACTAGTAATGAGAACAACCATCATCAGTCACTCTGAAGCAGTCAAGAGACAGGTCTAACATAAATTCCATATAACAAACTTGTGGTAATATAAATATTTTTCCACTATATGTTACCTTCAGAAGATCAAACAGGTCACGGCGTATCTTGTCCTCGCTCTCCAATAACATGGACGTTTCTGCAAGCATCTTCAACTTGGAAGCAATCTTTTTCTCCGTGTCACAATCCTCCTTGAACTAGATTAATTTGAAGAAATATGAGTCAACTAATTTTTCATGCCAAAACAAATGCACCAAATATGATACAATAAGATTGAAGCAGATATAAAAAGATATGAGATAATGAGAAGGGATAAGAATTCAGAATCACTTTCCTAACAGTAAGACTAAAATTGAGGCGTAGGGAATATAAGTCACAGCTTTAACAGAATGGAGACCATAAAACAACTTGAAAGAACCAAGAAGCGATTCAATGGAAAAAATTTAATATCAGAAATTGCAGACAGGTCAGTCAGTTCATGTGACAAGGTTCCTTTATGACATGAATTCACGAGCCTATTTGAGGCTCGATGTGAGTCACAAATTCATCACTAGACCAACCTAGGTTCAGTCAAAATGCTAAGAGGTAACCTCATATTATTGACCAGAAACATAAATTTACCACATAGCGGCCCTTCTGATAATCGTTCAGAAAATTTGACACAATAAAGGTCCAAGAAGCTCCAAATGTTTCCTGAAATCAGGAAAAAAAAAATAAAAGAGAAGTGTAAATCAACACGCTCATAGTATCTGATTTAGTTTTTAGGTCATATGTCAAATGCAATGAGTTGATAACCATCAGAAGTGTAGACCATATAGCCAACACAGAAAAGTCAGTAACCTGTACAAATTCCTGCCGGATATATGGGAGGCTCAGGCGATCAAAGTCCCAAATTCCTTCTCTTTCAAGTTCTTCCTGCAGCAGATGTATTATTTGAACATGTTTAATAGAACATGAAAACAGAATTTCTCTCACAAGTGCTTCGAGTACTAGTGCTGCAAGGGTAGCTTAGGCTTTATAAGAACTCCAGTTCCCTATACCAAATCCTAAAATTCTCTTGCATCACTTAAAACTTACTTTTCATGCAGGAAGGCTAGGAGGGTCCTACTATACCTTACTTAGAGGGATAGATGGTCTGAATTTTCCAATCAGACCTGTCATGGCATGCTCTGGAAGCTCCCAGATCCTAAAGAAACCCAGAATATGATCAATCCTGTAAGCTGTAAAGTATTTTGCCATCTGTCATAGAAACAAATAAGTTTTTCATCAGAAAGAGATGAAAGCACAGTTAAGACAAGATCATCGTATTCAGAGTACAAAACCTGTGTTAGACGAGCACGCCACCAAGCATAGTTATCTTTTGACATTTCCTCCCAATTATAAGTTGGAAAGCCCCAATTCTGCCCATTTTTATCAAAGTAATCTGGAGGTGCTCCTGTGGAGGTGTTCATGCGGAACAAATTTGGATAGACCCAGGTATCTACGCTGTTTCTGTCTACACCAATAGGTAGATCTCCTTTCAATATGACACCTTTCTTTCTTGCATATTCTGCAGCTTCTGTCAACTGTCAGTTCATTATGACACAAACATTATAAGACCGACTGCTGGCTTAAGAGCAGTTACAAATGGGAGACAAATATCATCAGACCAAATGAAAATACCTGTGTATGCAAATGGAATTGGATATAATAATGGAAGCGAATTATGTCATGGTGCAAGCTGTCTTTTGAGACAAGTTTCTCAACCTGCATGAAAATGGTGCCATTTTGTCAGAGAATTTAAATAACATAACTTTGGTTATGAAATTGAAACAAAGATCTATATTACCTAGTTATCATGTATGATAAGATCCAATAAAATTTGACGAATGATAATTTATCTTAGGTTAGATGAGTGAAAACCCAAAGAGATAACAACCTTTTTTTCTGTAAAACAGGAAAAACGACCCCATTGGCTGTGATCTGATGTTTCAAAAAAGTCCCGCAAAAAACAAAAGGCTGCATAGGGCTTTAACCATTGCTGCAATCAAATAAAACATTCTTTAGAACACCAATTGGCTCTAAAGAGAGTATAATCAAGGACAAAAATGATCAAAGTTCAAATTTCAAATCGAAGTACTTTAGGTGTAATAGACATGATCATAGGAAGAAGAAAACATAAGTCTGTAAGACCTCATTCTCTGAGAAATATTTCTGAAAGGATCTAGAGTTAAGTATCAAATCCTTCTCTTGTACAAACACTTTCTTGGCGATTGAAAGTTTAGTAGCCAGAGTAGCCTCATAATCAACATCCTGCACAGGCCCAAGCTCAAACATGTTAATACAATGGCTGGATCAACCAAAGAATCTTATTTCTAATCAAAACAAAGTTTATGGAACTTTTTTTCTCTTATTGTTTAGAAAGACAAAAATCTTTCTTATCAAAATGATGTTTGGAACAGCCTAACATGAGCACTTGTTCCCTCCCGTCCAAGAATTCTAATAAGGGATGTAAAATGGAGTTAAGTAATAAAAATAACATGTTTTGGCTTGTTGATCTCATGCCTTTACAACGAGCTAAAGCACTGCAAAACTGATCCTGCATGCCAGTCCATGGAGCTAGCTTAGAACATCATGGTTCACTTTTTTGCTATTTTTCTTATACCATTTTCTTAATTGGGTCACAACACATCATTAAACACAACAGAGATGAACATCAGAAATGTGTTTCTTCATGAAGTTGAAGAATCACTAAAAATAACTACCTTTCCATCCAGCTGCTCTCTAGCTTCCTGAATTTCTTTCTGCCAAAAAAAAAAAAGGAAAGGAAAGGAAGGGTGTTTACAACAAAAAGTAATGGATAAAACTTTAGTTGAAAAGATAAGAAATAGTTCGCCAGAAATTGCCAGCATATAATAAAGAAAATGTCTTCTAGTGTCATGTTGGATAGAATTAAATGAAAAGCCAATGAAACCACCTTGATAGTCTCTGGTAGGTTTTCTGAAAGTGCCTCTACTCTCAGGTATAGTGGATGCAATGCAAACACAGATAGTGAGCTGCATGACCAAGAAAACGAGGCAAGAGAAAACTTTAAATGAGCTTGCCAATCGAATCCTTGTTTGCTACAATAATTAAGATAAAATAAAAATTGCATGGATTTTTTACTGGGACACCTTGAAATTTTAGAGAAACTCGAGCCTGCTTTCTTAACTAGGTGATTTAATTAAAGACATTTCTATCTTTGGAAAAATCAATTAACTATGCCTTAAAACAAACTATAGAGTCCCCTATAAAACTAAATTATATGTTCTATAAATGATAGTTTTGTTGCCTACCTGTATGGATATGAATCCCACCACATGCCATGCACAGATGTGTCATTGATCGGTAGAAGCTGGACTAAATGGAATCCTGACACTACTGCCCAATCAACAAGAAGCTTTAAGTCAAGAAATTCACCAACCCCCAGATCAGCTTCTGATCTAACAGAAAACATTGGTAATGCAACACCAGCACCCCTCCAAGGCATTTCCTATTAAAAACAAATTGATGAGTTATGATCACAATTAAAAAGTACCTTGCAACACAACATATGCTGACCTATAAGTGAATCTTTGTAGCTTACTCGCATCATGCCATCTGAGAGGAAAATATATCTTGGCGGAACTTTGGAAGAGTCAATAGAAAGGTCGCGATGTGCACCAGTTTCCAAAGAAAAGTTTCCAGCCTTTCCGTATTTGCAGTACTTATACGTAAACAATCATTAAGGAAGACAGACAGAGACACGCATGAGGGGGGGGGGGGGGAACAATAACCAAATAATTCATGAAACATCCAACTGTTTGAGGGAAATACTTCAAAAGGATATTTTATTGGAAAATCACCCTTCTGCATCAAAGCATCTGCCTGCCAAACTGAGTCACCAGCATAGTTAAGTTTAAGTCCATCCTGAACTTTCCACTGCCCTAACTTTGCAGTGCTGCCAATTACGTATACCTGTACATATCATACTTCATAAATAGGTGCAATGCTGATAAGATCGTGCATAACTTTGCTTGCATACAAATGTGGGCAGCTCAATAGGGAGAGAGAGAACTTACTGATGTCTCTTCTTCTACATCTGGACAGCAAATTTTGAAATGGACAACGACTGCATCTACTGTAGTTCAGAGATCACAAAGGAAAAGGGTCAGCAAACAGAAATCAGGCACAAACATTAACAAGGATGATGAGTGAATAATAAATAAGCCTATACAACGACCTTCCTTGTCTAACTTATTCTGAATCCCAAGGGGTCTCTCTATGTTCAAACCCCAACTTCGACGAAAGATGACATCTTTGAAGGCACTTCTGAAAGGGATGGCATCACCACCAGCCTGGATTCCATGAAAATGAATGTTTACATCATCAAAGTTACATGGAAAGAAACCAACAATTTTTTTTTATTAAGAAACTCTACACTCCTCTAATCAACGAATCATTATGAAGCCAATATAATCCTAACTATGAAGAAGCAATTGTTGTTATTAGACTTCTTCAATCTACAAGAAATCTGTTGGTTATATGTCAGAATAATGCCTTTACATACATTTCCAGAATAATGGGAACAGAAAGAATCCTTTAAAAAAAAAAAATTTTTTGCAAGATGAATATGGGAAACACCAATTCGCAAAGCATGAAAAGGAATGGAAGAATGGAGCGCAAAGCGTCACCTGCCAAAGATCATGAAGCTCCACATGCTCTCCACCATTTATCCCCTCGGGCAATACTAATTTACGCTTCTTTCCCATCTCCCGTCTCAACACACTCTTCTTATCATCCACCACATAGTAACTATACTCACCACTGAATTCACTTGGTACTGAAATACTTCCACCCCATATGAGCTCCTCACCTTGATGCACAGGGCTCAATAACAAGCCTTTCTTCACATCCCATGAACCCAGGACTCGTTCAGATCCACACACAAGCAGGCTCTGACCCCATTGAGTATAATATGGTAATCTAAAACTCACATTCACCGACTTCGCTGTCTTGGTCCCAGAAAACAATCCCAAATTCGCCATTTCTTTCAGAGACAAATCAGACCCTGATAATATTTCTTGAAACCAATTTGCATTCTGTTAGTATCTACTTAAAAAAGTAAAATCTTGCAAAACTAAGTGAAAAACATTAGCATAACTAAAACAATCCAAAAGGCTAAACATTAAGAACTTGAAGAATTGATTCAAAATTCTACATTTTGACCAGAACCAGCAAGTGCCCAGATCAAAATTACAAGTGATTAACTTGAGAAGGAGAAAAGGACTGAATCTTTAACCGAAATATGAGCAGCAATCACCTTAACTTCAACCAAAACAGGCTGGTTTCCACGTTTTGTTCAAGAGTAACAAACCGCTGTGCCTCTTATAGATACATACAGGGGAATCTAACAGTGAGATTTGTTTGGTTCCAATGGAACAAAAAGAGAGGTGAAAGATTAGTTTGCAGATTGGGAAATGGATATCACTTTCTCAATGCAAAGATATTTTCAATTTTCATTGATTCTTTATTGGAAAGAGAATATGCAAGTTGCTGAGCTCTGATATTTTTCTGTGAATAGGAAAAAGACAAGAAGAGTGTGTCTTTTAGCTGGTTAGAGAGATGCAAATTCAGAGCTCTTTTCACGGGAAAATCTCACACACACTTACGTGTCATGACTCGGAGAGAGAGAAAAGGAAATTCAAAGCTTCTCCCAACTTTGTGTCCCCTGTTTCAGGATCCACCTCCATTTATTAACAAACTTACGTGTCTGAATATATATATATATATATATATATATATATATAGACACACACACGCATGCTGTTTTCAAGAAAAGCAAAATGAATCTGTTTTTACTTTCTAGTAGATGCCTGATATGAATGCTTTTCTTTTTTTAATGTGCATGTTATCATAGTTATTTAGCTCAATGAATTGATCTGGAACATGATTGATTCAGGGTTCAGACTAGTTTGGGTTGCACAAAAAATAAAAGAAGGAATTGACTTGGTTTTATCGTATTAAAAATTTAGTTTGGATTATAATCCCGACAAAAAAATATGTTAATTATTTAAAAAAAATTATATTTTTTAATATATTTATAAATAAAAAGTATTTTAAAAAACAATTATTATCACAATATTAAACGGGCTCTGAATAATTAAAAATTAACCTCATCTACAACCTCTTTTTTTAATATTTAGAGTCCATGTTGTTTATTTGAAATCAATTCTCTATTTAAATTAAATTTAATTATAATGTTTTATTTGAATTATATTGATAAATAAATTGAATCTATGTATTTATAAAATAAAATTTATTTTATTTTATTTTCTATATTACCTTCATCTTATTTTTTAAAAGATTTAAAAAAAAACTATATAAGTATCTTAAAAATATATATATTTTTAATATTAAATTTTTTTCCTGTTAAAATTATAAATAAGATGAGTTAACCTTAATTGAATTTTTAAAAATAAAATAAAAAATAAAATCTATTCAAAATTCAATTCTTAATAATAAGAAAGGGAATTTCCAACTTGAGATGGACCGAATAACAATGATTAAGAACATGAAAAATAAAGGGCAGAGGCTATTGTTTTCAACTTTTTAGTGTTGTCTCATGCCATATTACAAGGATGTTTTTCTTGTCTCTTCCTCTAAGATTTTTTTCAGTCCAAAGAAAACAAAATCTTTCATTTTAAAAATCGAACCAGGATTGAACCGAATGAAAAAATTAAACCGATTAATTTGGTTCGGTTCATTTCGGTTTTATATTTATTAAAACCGAATAAATCTAATTTAAATCAATGAGCCTCTAGTTTGGCTTTTTTTATATGCTTTGATTTAATAAGCATTTAATTTATTATATTTGGGTTGATTCGGTTTTGGTCATTGTGTTTTTTTTTTATTTTGAAAATTTAAAATTGAAATTGAATTGAACTAATTTTATAAAATAAAATATTCTGACTGAAATTATTTAACAAAATGGAAAAAAATCCAATTAATTTTGAGTCGATTTTTATAAATATTCCAGATAATATTACTGATTTGCCCACCCATATATTTTTAATAATATCTCAAAACACAAAGCATATATTTTGCTCGGCTAGACAAAGCTGGCTCGCTCGCTCGCTCGCTCATGATAAGGGAAGTGGATAGAAAATCTGCCACCACATACAGAAATTTAGCAAGAAAGCCGAGCAATTCACAGAGTACTAAGATGAGATATCTATAAAAATGTTTTACTTTTTATCGGCGCTGAGATACTGGTTAGATCAAAAAAAAAATTAATATAAAAAAATATATATATTGTTAATGTTTTTTTTGCAAAAAAAAATTTAGCCCCGTCAAGATTAATCTAGTATAATTTAATTGACCTTGCGAGTCCAAAAGCAACCTAGACTTCCTGTAAAAATATAATTTAATTTTAAAAAAATTCAAGGTGACATCTTTTTTTATATATTAATATAACAACATGTTGAAGTAACTTGGGTCAACTCATATTAATAAATTAAATTCACAACTCGGGTTATGAGATCGTAGTAACTGTATAGAAAGCAAATCAAAACGAAATATAAAATATAATTATCAATCAACCTAATGTTGAAGGATGAAATTAAAAAAACAACTAAAAAACAACCCTAATTAACCTATCAAACTCGCAACTCGAGTCATAAAACCAGGTTAACCTCATAAAAAGCAAATCACAAAATTTAATTCTCAATCAGTCCGATATTAAAGGATGAGATTAAAAAGAAAAATCAATTAAAAAATATCACAAAAATTACTCGGGTAAATTCATCAAACTCATGATTGGGCCCATGAGACTGAGATAATCTCATAAAAAAATAAAAAAACAACCTGATTTGACCTGGGTTAACCTGTCAAATCTGCGACTTTGGTCATGCGACTAAAATAACCCCATAAAGAGCAAATCAAAACAAATTATGAAGTTCAATTCTCAATCGATCATGTCTGATCGAATATTGAACGATAAAATTTTAATTAAAAAAATGACAAAAAAAAATCAAGACAACTCTAGTTATAAGGTCAAGATAATCCAATAAAAGCAAGCCAGAACAAATCATGAAGTCTCATTCTCAATCAAACATAATATTAAATGATGAAATTGAAAAAAAAAAATTAAGTCAATCGGGTTAACCCGCGACCTGGGACATGAGTCGAGGAACTCGATAAGAAATAAATTCAATATTAAAGGACTCGTGACTTGAATCATGAAACCGAAATAACATCATAGAAAGAATAAAAAAACAACTTGATTTAACAAAGATTAAAATGTCAAACTCCGCTATCCTAGTCATGAGACTAAAATATCCTTATATAAAACAAATCAACGTAAAACTTAATTTTCAATCAACTCAATGTTGAATGATCAAATTTAAAAAAAAAAAAACATAAAAACAACTTGAATCAACTCAGGTTAACTCATTAAACAATTAAAATAATATAAAAAGCAAATAAAACAAATCACAAAACTTAATTCATAATCAATTTAATATCAAATGATAAGATTAAAAAAAATATATAATTAAAAAAATACAAATCAATTAGATTAACCCATCAAACCTACCATCTAAGAAGTAACCAAATAAAAAATAAATCTAATAATAAATAATGAAATTAAAAATATATTATTTAAAAAAAAATAAAAGGAAAAAAAGAAGCATTATTCATTATAGGGGTACGATAAAACCCCTCTTTTAGTTTTTTTTACGTACAAAGCACTTAGTTTGACGTGAATAAAGTTTTAATTTGAATAAAAAAAACATTAATTCATTTAAACTCAGTTAACCTATCTAATTCAATCTATACTTAATTGGGTCAACACCAATAAAAAATTTTAAAAAATAAATAAAACAAATCTATTTTAATAAAAATAGGAATCCAATAACTTTTTCAATTAAAAATATATTAACATGATATTTTATATATTTTTTTAATATGAGCATCAATTTAATACTTCAAAAACAAATCGAACCAAAAACCAAACTCTCTAAACCTGCCTTTTGTAAGTCATACCCCAGGTCGAGTCTAGTCCCCTTTTTTTATGAGGAATGCAAATCAGTAAGCCTTGAACAAATAAAAAAAGAGGTATTTTTTTTTCATCTAGCCCGTCCCTAGTTTATTTGCTTGTTTTTGCCAAGCAGTTGATTCTTTCTCGGGCCAATGGAGCACGAAACATGATTAAGCACGATTCCATGAACAAGCATTTGCCGCGCTCGTGCCATGCCAGTGCATTACTGGGCACTGATCAGTACTTTTTTTTTTTCCTTTGAAGACTCAACCTATCAATAACCAAACAATGCTTAGCTCGATGATGCCCGCTTAACAGTGGTGCGGGGTTAGGGTTTGAGACTGCTCTTGCGATGGAGCCCAAACAACAGTAATATTAATAAAAGTTTGCGGACCAAAGTGCTCATCTGACCTGTGACGTTAATACGAGATCAAGATTGAACCATATCTACCCAATATTCAACCACCATATACGAGATAAAGCTTGATGAGTTCAACAGCTAGACTGAAGGAGAATGACGGACACTTAGGATCAAAAATCATACCTGATTGACTTAGCAGGGATGAGATACAAAATGGTAATTTGATACACTTGTTCTCTTCTTTTCTTTTTTTGGCTTTTTTTCCTCCTTACATTTCTGCAGAAGAGAATACACAAAACAGCAGCAATGCAATCAAAGGCCTGCCACCTCTGTGACTTTGACCTCAAAATGCATCTGTATGCTGAACTTTTAATCAAATATTTACACGCACGAAAACAAAAAAAAAAAAGACATATATCCACTAGGATGGGAGGCAAGCCCTTTGCGTTGCTCCCACTTAAACTCCTCCGGTTTGTTCGATCTGTCTGAATTGAATGCTGAATCCCAGAGCAGTGATTTTAACTAGAAAATAGATTGTTCCCCTTTTCTTTTGTTATAGTAGTAATACAACAGCAATTAGGGATAGTACCCATTGAACAGTGAGAAGACCTGCAGAAGCTGCAAAAGTAGATATATTTAGTCCATGGCATTCATGGGAATGAATATAAACATTTACATAATATGGTCCAACAGTTCCAACTCATTGGTGCATGATAGATTCGTAAAGAGTGATTTCCATTGTCCAGTCTGAGGAAAAAGATGATTTTAGAAAATAAATGTCACAGAAACTCAAGCTTGAGAAAAATGCATACCAAGTTAAAAAAGAAAACAAAATAGAATCAGTATATCAAGCAATCAACCCACAACGTTTCATATACAATTTGCAGAGAAAGAACCAGAATGAACGATGGCGATGGCGAAAATTCATCATCGCATTTACAAAGAAATGAGTGTTAGATTTGTCTGTGATGTGAAGCACTTGGAAAAGATTATTAAATCTACTCACATGAAGATGGCGATGGTGAAAATGACAGCATTGTGTCAGAATGCTCATCAGATTTACCCCTTGATGGTGGCTGAGCATGGGCAAAAACTACATTTGGCAAAGGACTAGATGCAGGAATTGATTGGGAAATCGGTGAAGGTGCTGGTGATACTTCCGGTCGATCATTGTAGGGTTGAGGCAAGGCAGCAAAGTGAGGAGGACTACTAGGTGCCACTGAAGGGGCTAAATGAGACCTCTTTCCACCATTCCCTGTAAACCTTCTTTTGCGCCCAAATTGACAACCAGGAGGATTTGCTTCATGGTTGTTATGAGGTGCAGATGAACTTTTCAATGGGGCAGGTGAATCATCAACAGGTGCAGGTGCACTTCTCTTAGGTGGAGGTATAGGTGAAATTGCAGGAGCATGGGCATCATGGTGGTGGTGGTGGTGTTGGTGGTGGTGGTGGTGGTGGTGGTGGTGGTGAGGAAGAGAAGTAGGAGAAGGTGAAGGGGCACTGCCTTCACCACCATGGAGTGAATGTTGCAATATAGATGATAGACGAACTTGCTTCACTCTACCAAAAATAGTGTTATTCAGGCCAAGATTCTTAGAATTACCCCTGATAGTTTGAGCCAGTTGCTTTAACCTGGGGGTATTCCCAATTACCAGCAGAACTGACGATTTAACAGTGGTAGGGGGAGACACCGTTGAACCTTGTGAATTCCATAATTCTATATACAAGTTCTGCATCCACAAAAGAAACCATCAGATTCTGCATAGCAAACACTAGAGTGGTAAATGAATAAATTCTCTTGAGAAACTGATAGGCATATCTCTATTTGGGTAATCATAGACTAAAATCTGTGATGAATGAAAAGTTATTAAACGCATGAGTTTTTTTCTCCCTGTCAGAAAAGAAGAGTCTAGTTATAGAAACAAAACCCTTCCTTTACATATTTCTAACAAGTCACTTTTTACACAATTTCAAAGGCCCCGCTCCCAATACACAACCACCCCACAATACAATCTCAAACACATTCAAAAGTTGGAATACTGAACCACTGCAGTAAAGCAAAACCTCACATGCATGTATAGATACAAATAGATGTTACATAAACTGCAAAACAGGTCATGTTTTAAAAGAGAAGGGGCAAATTATTGTCAAACCTCAATGGGCGTTAGATGCAGTCCTGCCTTCAGTTGACTTTTCAGCTCTGCAAATTTTTCCCGTATTTGAAGAATAGAGAAGTTCAAGGTGAAGTTGAATGGTATTTGCACTTTCTGCAAAAGAAAAGCTCTCTGTGGTGGAATAATAGTAATTCCACCAGGAAATTTAAGTACCTCAAAAGAGGATGCATCTCCGAACAAGGACTTAGTAAGTTCGAGGGATGAATCGTTTACAACCAAAGACACAAAAGAGCCCCTGATTAGACTTTGATCAGTTGATGATATTTTTGAATCATTTTCAAGTGGATCAACCCCAAACACAACCTTTGTTCTGTTTGATCCAGCCAAAGGTTCTAGAGACAGGATAACCACCTGTTTGAACATATAAATTTGAATCAAAATTGAGGAAGTACAAATTAAATAATATAAGACTAATGGAACAAGTGAATACCTTGGTATTAGGAACTCTCATCTCATCAAAAATATCATCCTGAAGCTTCAATTTATTGTCCTCCAGCAAGAAAACTGGCTTTTTGACTAGGAAACTTGCTACTATATCATGATCTGAATACATGAAAATTGAACACATTGATACCAAAGATTGAAAGAGTGAGTTTCATGATTTGAACCCATGAAATAATTTGGAAAAAAGACTTAGGCAATGATATGCATATCAAATAAGCAGGAGCGTTCACTGAATGCAACCACATAAAAAATAGCATGAAAGGCACATTTTCATTTGCCCTTTTCTATTTCAGCTTTAAAACCAACCATTTTCTCTTATCTTTTATTTTCTTAGCTATTCTTTTCTTTTGGAGAAATAATCCACTCACTGTAAGACACTAGCAGCATAGCATAAGCATCCAGGGATATCTACAAATCCATTGATGTTTATCTCACAACAGAATCCAAAAACACATGCTGCGTTTATGAAACAAACCTAAACACCTGTAATTACCAGGTGATAGTTTCACTCATATCATTTCCGCTTATATGTTCCAATACATTTAATTAGACGTCTCGATTTCAAAAGGTATGGCACCATAGGACTGAAGGTGATTCCTAATTTAAAATAAAAAATGCATGAACACTACATGTATGCTTTTTCAGCATCCATTTCCAAGATCAGTCATGAAGAACACAAATGGTAACTAAATTAAAGCCACAAATTCAGTTCAAATTATCCACAAGCTGAACTAAGCTTAATAACACTTCTGTCGCAATTAATTGGGACTGTTAGCCATACAAAATCATTACTCAGTATAGACCTCAGCACTAACTCACTTGCAGCATCTAACAAAACCAGCCATACATGACTAAAATATAAGCCTAACATTCATGAAACAATGATACAGTTGCAGACTCCAACACCGTATTAAAGCTTCAATCCAAATATCTACACTACTGAATGGAGAGGTGGTGGTGGGGCGGCTAACACATTTGAAGCTTGTAAATTCATATTCAGTACATATTCATTATGGGACTAGTCAACAACAAAAGTGTGCTACTCAGGAGAGACAAATTGCAACAACGAATTATTCAAAACAAAGAAAAAGCTTTAGCAAGAACATAGTGGCTTCTCTATCATTACACAGCACATATGTGGCATACAAAGTCCACATATGCGGCATACAAAGACCAGTTTTTGTAATATGAACAAATACTCAATTAGTTTCAGGAGGCCCATAATGGAGCAATTATTTTGTGCAATCAATGTTTCTTGTTTTGCATAAAGCATAGGTTATATTTAACAAAACTAGCATGAAACAATACAACATATCCTGACCGTCTATATTTCAGTCTTAAACAATCCATATTTCAGAAACCCATGTCTCAAAGTATAGGTCTATTCCTCAAAAGACCAGACCTTTACCCAAATTAGAGATGCAAAAGACCGCCACCTTAATATAGAAATTCTAATACCCAAATTCTTCCATCAGTTGTAATCCTAGCTTGAACAAATCTAAAAAATCAAAGTTGTCAAACCACAATAAGATTTTCAAGCTACAGACTCTTTAATCGGTAAATACCATATAGTCTTACCTTGTTTCACAGTATTCTCAATCAATTTCTTTCCATACATTTTCTCACCAACCCAATACCCACCAACAGATCATAACCACTTAAGAAACCCTAAATTCACGCAACCCCATAAAAAAGGAAAAATTAATAAATTCTACGTTCCTTTTTTTTCTCACATTATCAACCAAACACTACTTAACAACCTCAGCCAGCAAAAACCCACGAATTCAATACAAATAAAAAAATAATAATCCAGATCTATCCACGGTTCAAAATGCCAAGCATCCACGAATTCAAAAGCCCAGAAAAATAAAAGTAAATAAAATAAAAACCCTACCTTTAATCCTGTAATCTAGATCCAGATCCCCCTGATCTGCAAAATGTAGAAAAGGAGGCAACCAAAAAACAGCAGAAAGAAAAACGGCAACAGATAATAAAAGTACAAAAACACATCTAAACCCGATAAACCTAGTAACAGAAAAATTCCCTTTACATCCAAAACAATAAAATCCCCTCTCTACATTTTGCTCTCCATTCTCACCACTTGTACCTATCCCTTGTTCCTCTTCACTTCCATTAACACTATTTCCCACTTTCCCCATAATGTAGCCAATGTTACAACACAAAAGAACCCCTCCCCCCCTCCAAACTATGGTCCTTGTTCTTCTTCATGGTGAAAATGGACTTGGGTTGTTTGGTGGTGAATTGGGTCTTGGTTTGTTGAACCCATTTTTTGTTTTGGAGTAAGAAAGTGAAAGAACAACAACAAGAAGAGGAGGAAGAGGAGGGGAAATGGAGAGTACTAGAAGGGGGGAATTTTATTAGTGAAGATGTATTGTAAGAGAAGAGGAGAGAAGGACCCTTTAGCTCATAGTACTAGTAGATATATTTTTTTATAATATTTTTTTGTAGTTTGAATTTGTTTATATGTAGTGGTAATGGTGGAGTAATAGTTAGGGTTTCAAGTTGGAGAGAGAGAGAGAGAGAGTGTGTGTGTGGAGTAACCACCTGTAAATGACAAGGATGGTCTTTTTAGGTTAAAAGAGATGGCGGTGGTTTATCTGTTTTTTCTCTTTTTTTTCAAATTTATTTTCAATTTTTTTACATTCTACTTTAAATTATAATGCAATTTCGATTTTCAATATTGAGGAGCTTGGAGTTTGGACATATTTGGCAGGATTTAGATAAATTGATCACATAATCGATGAGAATTGTTGTGCTTAGGGTTTTTATTTCTTTCATGTATTAGGGTTCAAAATTTAAAGTTGTTGTGAATAATGAGATCTTATATAATAATATAGATGGTTTGAGTTTCATGGTTGAAATTAGTTTTAGTATGGGAAATTAATTTCAAGAAATTAATTATCATAAAACTAAATTAAATTAATTGTGTCTATATGATAGTTTGAAGATCACAATTAAAAAAGTGAACTTCAAGTATTTCAAAAAAAAAGTTTTGTGAGTGTTTTGTAATATGGTGAGAGGTTTTTGTCAATTAAAAGTGTTTAAATTTAATGATTTTTTTTATAATTTATATGTGTTAAAATAATATTTTTGATAATTTATTTTTAATTATTATTGTCAATGCTTCAAAGTTATGGAAAAGCATCTAAAAAAAATTATTTAATGTTTTTTTAGACAAATAATAGTTTGAAAAGTGGGTTAAACAGTCCTGTTTGTTTTTGTATTTTAAAAATACTTTTGAAAAAATTTAAAAAATTTTATTTTTATTTTTTCTTGAAATTAATAATTTTTAGGTATTTTTAAATCATTTTAATATGCTGATATCAAAAATAATTTAAAATAAAATAAAATAGATATTACTTTTCATTAAACTGCATTATCAAACAGCTCTTTCATCCCAATCCAGTTGCTTCTATTCTATGTAAAAAATTGATGATAAAAAGTATTTTTGAGAAAATTTATGGGTCAATGATAATAATTTCATTTTTTGAAAAATAAAATAAAGATACACTCTTTATATGTATATATATGGGAAACATTAATAATTTTTTAAAATATTAATTCTAAAATTTAATTTTTTTAAAAAAAGTTAATAATCTTCGGTGATGAAATTTAAAAATTGTGAAAATGCTAGCATTTTAACAGTACTTGAACAGGATTTAAAAAATTGTTAGTGCAAATTTGATTATTATTATTATTATTATTATTTGATTGTATATAAGAAGAAAAAAAAAGGGGGGGGGACCACGGAGAGTAGTGAGTGTTGATGGAAATCGATAGGGCACCACCACCTGCGCACTAAACAGGAGGCTAGATGCGTGGCTTCATGGAAGCGGAGGAAGCTGTGATGATTTTATTCGAGGAGACACTGCCTTAGTGGAGACTCTGCTGGAAAACCATTTTTGACTCTCCTTAGTCAAATAATATTTACTGCATAATACTATTACTTCTTGTAGTATAGCGTAAGCCATCACACTGCTCCTTTTGAAAAATCATTAGTGGAGTGGTGGTGAAGACAGACAGGTTCCTGGATTTCAAATAATCCCGTTACAGTTTCATGCAACTGTCCCCTCTTCCCTGCATAGAGTTTCAAGTGAGTTTTTGAGTTTGGATTTAAAATTTAAAATTTTTAATGTATTTTAAATTTAAAATTTAAAATTTAAATCAAATTGTTTTGATTTACTAGTGTTATAACTGATTTATAAAAAATAAAAAAAATATTTTAATGTATTTTAATGTGTTTCAAAGCGAAAATATTATTAAACATGATTTAAATTTGACTTGATGTAAGATTCAGTTTATGGGCAGGCGAGATCAACCTGAACGATATATTTAAAAAAATTAAAATAATATTATTTAAAAAAAAAATCAACAAGTTTTTTACAGTGATTTAACATGCTCGTAAGCTGACCTATCTGGTAGACGAGATCAACTTTAAGGTTGATATATTTCCAAGCAAAAAACATATTGAACTGCAATCGTTACCATACTCTCAGATACCCTTTTATTAAACATGATTTAAGTTTGACTTGATTTAAAGTTTGGTTTATGAACAGATGAGATTAACCAAAAAGATATATTTAAAAAATCAAAACAATATTATTTAAAAAATATAAAAAAAAAATCAACAAGTTTTTTACTGTGATTTAACAGGATCATAGACTAGCCTATTTGATAGACGAGATCAACTTTAAGGTTGATATTTTTAGAATCAATCCAAGTCAACTTGTCAACAAGAATTGTGGATTATCCCATTAAAAGAGTATTTGATGTTGAGGTTAAATTTGTTTTTCATTAAAATTTAAATATTTACTTTGATTTTTTTTGTTTTAAAATTGTTTTGATGCATTAATATAAAAAAATAAAAAATATATATTATTTTAATGAATTTATATAAAAACAAATTATAAAACAACAATTATCATACTTGCAAGCAGCTCCTGAGATTCTCCATTAACCAAAAAAAAAATAGAGAAAAAAGTTGGAAATATGTAGTTGTGCCTTAAACATAAACTAGTCGCTGTGTATTTGTGACTAACATGTGCCTCAAGGCCATACCTTGATTTAAATAGCTGGAATGTCTCTCACTCACATTATTCTATTCCCGTAATTAAAGTAAATATAGCCTTAATTTGTAATTCAACATTGCTAATAAATCATTCCATGCATATTTATTAGAAAAACTCTTTTATGAAAGGTGATTAAGAACGCAACAATCATTGAGAAAGATATAAAAACAAGCAGATTTCAAGAATCTGTTTGAGATTGTGGTTGCGGTTATTTTTTAAAGTGTTTTTTACAAAACAATATATCAAAATAATATTTTTTTATTTTTTAAAAATTATTTCTGACAACAACACATCAAAATGATCTAAAAATATCTAAAAATATTAATTTGATATGTTTTTTTGATCTTATTCTGAACCCAGGAGCATTTTAAAATGCACTAAATGCTTTATCATATCAATTTTTGATCCCATGAGCATTTTGATCTTAATTTGATATATGTTTTGCTGTGAAGGGCCACGCAATAAATGGAGTGAATTTATTTTTCATGTCATGAACAACATGTGAATATTGATCGGTTTTTTTAATGAGATTTAAATCAGCTATCTCGTGTTACTAGTTTGACTGAAGAAGATTCTGGTCACGAGATTAATTATGAGATTTTTAGGAGAGTGGTGTGTGGTGTTTTTTTTTTAATATTTGTTTTTAAAAAATGTATTGTAATATTTATATACATAAACATGTCAAAATAATTAGAAAGCGTTAAAAAAACATCATTTTAAAATCTTTTCAAGCCAAAAAAAAAAGAGTAAAAGCCGTGTCAAACACTCTAAAATTAACAAAAATTATATAAATACATCAAAATAATTAGAAAACATTAAAAAAAATATTATTTTAAAACCTTTTCAAGCTAAAACATAAGTAAAAACTGTGTCAAACACCTCAAAATTAACATGTGAGTTAATTTAAATTGTTATTTTTATTTTTATCAAAACAGTTTTATTTAAAAAATAGTCTTAGCCCAATCAGATTTAAAATGGGTTTGATCGATTCAACCTTATTTAGGAGTAATTATTTTCGGTTCGGTTCGGTTTGGTTTTTATAAAAAAAAAAGAAGTAACCAAACTAAATTTTTTTTTTTAACAAACCGCAACCGGTTCCAGTTTGGCTTGGTTGTTTTTCGGTTTGGTTTTTATAAAAAAAAATGACCAGACATAATTTTTTTTTAACAAACCGAAACCAGTTCAAACCGGCCCGTTCCGGTTTGACTCAATCTTTTTTCGGTTTGAGTTCGGTTCAATTTTTTCGGATTCAGACTTATAAAACTGAAACCAAACCGAATCGATCAGTTTTTTAAAAGTTCTAATTAGTTTAATTGGTTTTTTCATGGTTCAGTTTTTTTATTTTTTTTTCTGGATTTAATCAATTTTTCTATTTTTTTCTTCAACCCTAACCTAATTACAAGTCATTCCATCGAGTCATATATATATTCGATCAGGATAATGTGGGAAAATGATTTGAATTGAAACTCTACAGGCCATGCTCTAGAGTCTAGACTAGTGATTTATTAGATGAACTCACTTCAAATTTTAATAACCATGAACGAGAGTTTATCATCCGTTCAACTCTGTTGTATCACTCTTGAATGACATAAGATGATATTGACTCGGGATTGTCGGTCGGCAATGGATGGCTCCCATTTTATTAGAACCACCTTAAAATTTTGAAATTTGAATATGTTAAAGATACTTTAACTATTCTGCAGTTGTGTGCTTCCTAGTAAGGTCTTCAAGAAGCGTAGCGTAATGTCAAAGGACTTGAGATCTGCATAACAGGTCTCGTGTTCGAGTCAGGACGTGCACCTCTTGTAAGAGTCTGGGACAGCCGGGATTTTACTCGCTCACCTGAGCTCACAAAGTGCGCTTTCCGAAAGTGAGGTTTTCTCGAATTCAAAAAAAAAAAAAGTGTTTCCTAGTATGATTGTTATTGTATTTTAAAATATTTTTTTTAAAATATATTTAAATATAATATTTTTTATATTTTAAAAGTTATTTTTAAAATCAATACAACACATCAAATATTTTAAAAAAATTTATTTTTTTCAAAAACAGTTTTATAGAAATGTTTTTCTTTTTTCTTGCTAAAAACCCTATCCTATGATTCTCCTTGGACAAAGAATGCTCGAGCGCTATCCAAAAGGTTGCAGGAAAATTCAAAACAGAAGGTAGTGTCCAAGATGAGGATGTCCAGAAATTCAAACCAAGAAGAAGATGCAGACAAAAACTGCGCTGTCCAAAATTCCAAGAAACAGGAATGCGTATATTCAGCCTCCTGGTTTAAATCAGCTAGCTGTAATGCTAACAAGAGACAGGAGACTGGCTTCACAGTGGCGTTCTTCTGTTTTTCAAATTCCCTGAATTCATAGCTTGGAGTTATTCGATATTTTCTTATGAAATATTATTCATTGATTAGATATTTAGAATGTGTTTGGCATCATGGATTGGATTGAATAATACATGTTTTATCCCGTGATTGATGCACGTATCCCTCCACCGAAATAAGATTAAATTGATTTATGTAAAAGTTTATTATTTTTTTTAATAGTCTATTTTAGCGCATATATTTGATTTTTATGATAATTAATCATTACCGAAAATCTATTTGATCCTCTAATTTTATGGCATGTACAATCTAGTTTTTAATTCGTGAGGTTTTTGCAATTAAGCCCTCTAAGGAGATATTATTTTTAATGAAATTGATCAGATTCTAGTATACTGAACGAGTGACAAATAAATAATAAATATTATAAAAAAAATAATATTGGACAAGCTTGTTTTACCATGATAGGATAAGAATTTTATCTAGGAACAACTTTTAACGGAACAATGATGAATCATTGACATGTTCAAAAAGTGCACCGAACATATTATAATTTATTTTGTCATACTTTATATTATCATATCCTACACACCAAACACAACCTTATAAGAACTTTTTTTAAAAAAAATATCATTAAAAAACATGTGTTTATAATTTGTTTTTTAAAATATTTAATTTTAAGTGTTGGGGGCTTTGCATGTTTAATTTTAAGGATTCTCTAACATATATTATAAGAGTGGACGTTAACTGTATATATTTATTGGAATTGTAGTTATTCGTATTTTCAAGCGAGCTTAGTGATAATTGCACTATAATTACCATCTAATAGTTCACAAATTACTCTAAAGTAATGCTAGAAATATCCACAAGTGTTATGTACCTTCGAGATCAACGACCTTGATCTTAGATGGACCTAAGTAGCATATGAAATATACCTGTTTACTGGAATTGTAGTTATTTGTTGTAATTGTGTTCAAATACACTCACAAGATAATTGTTGCAAGGGGCATAATAGTTATAGAATCTGTAATAGCCCGATAGACTAGCCTGATTAATTGATTTGAAATTTGACTGGTCGGGTTGGAAAAAAACAAAAAAAAAAAACTCGATTGAGTTGATTAAATCTAATTTACTTGTTAACTCGATAAAAACTCAATCTTTTATTATTTTGTCGGGTTTTTTGAAAATTTAATTAATACAATATCATTTTTATTATTTAAAAAAAAAATATTGGAGGACCATCCAGAGTCAATTATCTTGAACTAGGGCTGAACATTTTCGGTGCGGTCCGGTTTTGGACCAAAATAAACAATTAAACCGAATTATTTTTTTAAGTTTTTGAACCGAATAGAAAATCGGTTCAATCTGATTAATTTTGGTTCAGTTCGGTTTTTTTCCCTTCCAAACCGGTTCAAACCAAAATTATTCCAATTGCAAACAAAATTTGTTCACAGTCCCAAAAAAATCCATACAGTTTTTCTCATTATTTCCATTTCTTTCTGCTATTGTGTAGCCACAACTAATAGAGGGAAGGGAGAGATATGCAGAGAGAGGGGAGAGATATACAGAGAGCAAAGGGAGGGGGCGGCGACGACTGAATATTACTTTAAGGTTAGAAAACATCATATTTATACTTGTTTTTTTTAAAATGTTGGCTGGTTGAACCGGTTCGGTTCAATCGATTTCAGACTTTAGAAACTGAAATCGAACCAAACCGGAATTTTTTTGTGATTTTTTAATCGGTTAATTCGATTTTTTTCCGATTTTCTTGGTTTATCAGTTTTTTTGCTCACCCCTATCTTGAACCGTAACCCGAGCTTTTCTCCAGATGGGGTTTTATAACCATGGCAAGGGGAGCTCAACTTTTAATATCTACTAGCCACGTGACCTGCGCTCAGACGCGGGTCAAATATTCTTATTTTTCATATAAAAAACTACACATGCAAGTTTTTTCAACGTATTTTTATAGTTCAAAAAATTTAACGAATTAAAAAATTTATACACGCATGTAATCAAATAAGCTAGGAATTATGCGTGCTAATAAATAAAAAAATCATTAATGACACCTAAAAACAAAACTTGAAAAACCGAGAAACAGATGTAAATCAAGATATTTAATCTCGAAAAACATGACATTAAATTGATTAAATAAAATAACAAAAAAAAAACATTTAAGGCCACACATATTAAAAATATCATATGAAAATAAATATTTTATTTTATTTTTAAAAACATAGTTTATCTATACAAAAGATAAAAACAAAACCATGGATGAATTAGGAAAAGCTCTCCGAAAATTTTACGCATAACCAGAAAATCAATATTATTTAAAAGAGAATATCTAACCAGAAGAAGATTAACGTGAATATAATAAAGTTTTTATTAAAAAAACATTAATTCAAATAAAAAAATTAGGGAAAAAAAGAGTCAGGCGTTGTTGGGTCTGGGAAGCTAGGCTACCATACCTGACCCATTTAACTAGGGCCCCCAAGCAAGCCCACCAGGAAAGACCCGCACTACCGGACCCTCTTTTTTTAATCTACACTTAGGGTGGATGACATGCCTTTAAAAGAAAAAACAAATGACGCATCATTTGTTTTGCCTAGATTTCAACCATTATGGTGGCCGAAAAATCAAGGCATATGTTCTTTTAACTCAAAAACCTTTTTTTCAACTTGTTTTTCACCCAAAACATTTATATAACACCTTATAAACCATAACAAACTTATCTATAACCTCAAAAAACCGAATTCAACCTGAAACCAAAAATCAATTCGAGCTCAGATTTATTTTTTCATTAACTTTTAAGGTACAAAAACATATAACATGAACTCTCATCATCAAATGAAAGACTTTAACACAAAATCCTCTATTTTGATGGCCTAAATCGGTGTTAACGAGAAGTTTCTCTCTTTATCACCGAAATCCGGCGACCCCTCTATGTCTCCTCTCTCAACTAGGTACCAAAAAATAAAAATAAACAAGCATATGTAACAAAATGGAATTAGAACAATTTCAAGGAACCAAAATTGTATAATTTGCATGATTGTTTAAGTTATAGGACTAAAATGTATTTCTTCAAAACTCATGTTACGACATCCATGTTTGTTGGTTTTTTTAATTTTGTCCCCCCTCTTCCAATCTTACCATTTCATAAGAATTTGAAATTAATTACTTTTTAAATAGGACTGAATTGCTAAAAAATAAAATTTGAGGACCTAATTAAAAAAAATTACACTGTGACAAAAGCACAATAAAAATCTCAAGCGTTTTTAGAGTATAGTATAACATGTTAATCACGTCACATTAACCTTTTTCAGCAAGATGACTAGAATAAAAACGATCACTGTACCTGCAATTATCCTTTGTTTTACTCGTAAGCAAATAAAAGTCTTGTAAAGTTCGAAATATCCAGGGAGGGACGTGAGTGATGGGGAAGCTTTCACCGTATTAGAAAGCGAAAGTACGCCCGGCAGCTGGTTACGGTGCCTTCCAATACAGGAATGACTAATGAACCACACGCACCGGTCACGGCGGATAGGTGGGTCTCACCGCCCCCACACGCACACCCGTGATCGACGTGTATTTTGTGTGGCTCGTCGTTTTGCTGTGTCCTCCCTTGTGCTTTTAGACTTTTTTGAGCCAACGGACAACCCAATACGAACACATTGACTTCATTTTTTCAATGATATTTTGACCATTGGATTTGAAACGAGAACTAATCTCAGCTATAAAAAAAAAGTAATTGTGGGTGCGGTTGAATTTAGCTTGTATAGATTCATCAATTTTTTTCCATCCATAATTTAGATTTTTTTTTAAAAAAACCAAAGACTATCTTATTTATATTTATATATGAATATATACAAAGAGAGTGTGCGTTGATGAGTGGCTGGATTCAACCATAGTTTAATAAACTATTTATAAAATCGAAAATCTCTTTTATTTAATATCTTGATCAAACTAATAAGTTGTTATAATAAATAATCAATAGCATATTTGTTTCAAGATTTTAAGAAATTTATCTTGGAAAATCATAAGAAAGCCACAGTCAACGATTAATAGTGTTTTTGGCAGTGTGGTAGCAGTTGCTTTTCAAATAGCTTTTTGTGCTGAAATACATGCCAATGATGTTTTTTCATTTTTTTAAAATTATTTTTGACATCAGCACATCAAAACAATTCAAAAAGTACAAACCGCACTCAATTTTAGCAAAAAAAAAATAATCAAAATTTGATGAAACGCAGTTACAAACGTAATGCCAAACGGTCTCTAATAAACCAGTTTTCTTTTTAGCTTTTAGTTTCGTATATTTTTATAAAAAAATATTAGAATTAAGGAAGATTTGATTGTTTGAATATGTGTTTTGTAATGTGGTGTTTTATGCTTTTGAATTGAAAATATATTAAAAAAATATTTTTTTAAAAAAATTATTTTAACACATTAAAATTATTGAAAATCACAAAAAAAACATGAATTTAATATATTTTCATGTAATAAATAATTTGAAAA